>ERZ791802.70-NODE-70-length-126570-cov-4.283555_pt1 | contig 126570 bp, 111 predicted proteins | sample MGYA00510308_ERZ791802 | MGnify/ENA primary metagenome ERZ791802 (study PRJEB30046, sample SAMN00792028) | human gut metagenome | study: EMG produced TPA metagenomics assembly of the A metagenome-wide association study of gut microbiota in type 2...
CGCATCGCTTTGAGGGGATTCGTTATGATTGCGGCTCCAAACAAGGCTTTTTGGACGCAACCGTACGTTTTGCACGTAAAGCGGGTTACTCGATTTAGTTCAGAGAATTTTTGCTCATAAATTGATATTTCATAAATTGAAGGGTGCTACATTTTTGTGGTGCCCTTCGCATTAATGCCTAATCGGTCGACAAAAAATTGAAGAAAAAAGCTCCGCGTTTTCCCTAATCGTGATATCTTAAAAATAGAAGTCCCACCGACGAAGCTATTCTGTTTGTTAACCTCGTAACTTATTGATTTTTCTGGAGGTGTCCTATGTTATCGCGTCGTGATTATTTGAAAGCGATCGCTGCTTTGACCGCTGTCGGTATGACCGGTGTTGCACGTGCAGCGAAGGCTGAGTTTAATCTCAAATTCGGCCATACCGGAGCACCGAACCACCACTATCAGGCCATTGCCGAGCTTTTCGGTAAACGTGTCTCCGAACTCACCAAGGGTGGCGTCAACGTTGCAGTTTTCCCATCTGACCAATTAGGCAAACAGTTGGAAATCACCGAAGGCGTGATGATGGGTACGCACGATTTGTGCCAAACCTCTGACACGATTTTGTCCAACTGGATTCCGGAAATGGGCATTGGCAACCTGCCGTTTATTTTCAATGACGATAACGACTATCGTAAAGTCTTTGACGGCCCGCTAGGCGAAAAATTTGCCAAGTTAGTTGAGCCGCATGGTGCCATTGTGATCGGTTGGTGGGAAAACGGCATGCGTCATATCAGCAACAGTATTCGCGAAATTAAGTCGCCTGCTGACATGAAAGGCATGAATATTCGTGTCCCTGAAGGCGAAGTGTTTGTGGATACGTTTAAAGCTTTGGGTGCTAACCCGACCGTGTTGGCATTCGGGGAACTCTATTCTGCGTTGCAATTAAAGACCGTTGACGGTCAAGAAAACCCGCCAGCTCACATCGTGACGCAAAAGTACTACGAAGTTCAAAAATTTGTGAGCCGCACGGGCCATATTCACATGTCATCGCCTATTTTGATGCATAAGGGTCTCTTGGATCGCATGCCCAAGGACTATCAAGAAGCTATCTTGCAAGCCGGTCGTGAAATGGGCCCGGTCCACACGAAGATGGTGGCAGACCTTGAAGCTCAACAATGGAAGGAAATTGCCGGCTTCGGTATGAAGATCACCGATGTCGACAAGGCTCCGTTCCGCAAAGCCGTTGCGCCTGTGATCGAAAAATGGAAAGGTAAGCTTGACGCCAAACTCATTGAAGAAGTCCAAGCTTGCGTTGCCGGATAGTGCGCATTTGAAAGTCTGCCCGGACAAAAACGGGCAGACTTGCCCTGAGTTGTTTGTTTTGTAAAGGGGCGGCTATGATGAAATTCCTTGAAAAACTTAATACCGTGATCGGCGTTGCGGCGGCCTTGATGACGCTTATCATGATGATTCTGTGCTTAATCGGGATCGGAACACGGTATGTTAAAACGTGGACCTGGCCTGATGCGCAGGAGCTTGCCGTCTATGCGATGGTCTATGTGGTTATGTTGGGCAGCACCTGTGCTGTTTACAACAAAACTCACATCGCCGTCACTTTTTTAGCCGATATGATGCCGCCCGGGGTACGTTTTGTTGTCAGACTCATCTCGTACGCGGCAATGATCATTTTCTTCGTACTGATGATCGATTACGGGTGGGCTCTAACGCAACGATCAATGTTGCAGCTTTCGCCTATCACCGGCATCCCCGTAGGCTATATCGTCGTCTCTATTCCGTTTTCTGCCGCAGTCTCCATTCTCTATGTGATTAAACACATTGTGGAAGAGTGCCGCGAGTATCGGCAACTGAAGTCGAAATAAGGAGGCGGTATGGTAACAGTATTGTTTGTTTCGTTCTTCATCATGCTGTTTATCAGCGTGCCCATTGCCGTTGCCTTAGGGATCGGTTCAGTGTTGGCATTGGTGTTGTGCTCTCATATGCCGCTTTTGCTTTTACCGCAAAAGATGTTTAACGGCATTAACACATTCACCTACATGGCCATTCCGCTTTTCATGTTAGCCGGTGCCGTCATGGCGGAGGCTAAGATTAGTGACCGTTTGGTGAATTTGGCTGCGCTTTTCTTCGGCAAATATCCGGGAGGATTGGCGCATGTCAGTACCGGTGCTTCGGCGTTTTTCGGTGCAATTTCAGGCTCAGCGCCGGCAACAACGGCTGCTATCGGCTCGATTATGATTCCCTCGATGAAAAAACGTGGCTACGATGGTGCATTTTCTGCGGCGGTGGTCGCTTCGTCGGGTGCATTGGGGTTGATTATTCCGCCGAGTTTGACCATGGTTGTCTATGGCGTGTCTTCGGGGGCGTCAATCGGGGCCATGTTCTTGTGTGGGATCGTGCCGGGGATCTTAATTGCCATTGTGCTCGTGATGGTCAATTATTGGATTGCCCGTCGTGACGGATTGGCGGCTGAGCCTCCCGTGCCTCGTGATCAAGTCGGTTTCATCGTCCGAGACAGTATTCTCGCTTTGATGATGCCCTTCCTGATTTTGGGTGGTATCTACGCCGGTGTCTTCACGCCGACAGAGTCTGCTGCGGTGGCCTGCCTTTATGGTCTCATTATTGGTATCTGCGTCTATCGAACGATTAACTTCAAGGCGCTTCTGCGTATCTTTGTGAGCACTGCGGAAAGTTCTGCGTTGGTGATGTTCTTAATGGGAACGGCCAATCTTTTCGGGTTTATCATCACGTACGAACAATTGCCTCAAACGATTGCCAGCATGATTTTGCAATGGACGGATAACGTCACGATGGTCATGTTTATCGTTTTGGTGATTTTGCTCATCATGGGGACTTTCCTTGATAACGTGGCCGCGTTGGTGATTTTTGTTCCGACCATGATGGGTGTGGTGCATACACTCAATATTGACGATATTTATTTCGGGGTCTTCACGATCATTGCATTGGCAGTTGGTCAATTTACACCTCCGGTGGGGTTGAACTTATTTATTGCTGCCAATATTGCGGAGGTCTCTTTTGAAAGTGTTGTCAAGAAGATTATTCCGTATCTGTTGGCTTATGTGGCACTTTTGATTGTGTTTATCTTTGTGCCTGGAATTTTGACAATCTTCAATTAATTAACGTTTCTGTCGGGTAAAACAGAGCCGGTCCAATTCAATTGAGACCGGCTTTGTTGACTGAGGATTTTGCGAGGCTCCGCAAGGAGCCTCTTGAATCGGTCAGATTACTTTTCGCACTTTAACGTGCAACGGGGCTTGAGTTGCTTGAAGAAGTCATTGCCCTTGTCGTCAACCAAGATGAAGGCGGGGAAGTCCTCGACTTCGATCTTATAGACAGCTTCCATACCGAGTTCCGGCCATTCGATGCACTCGATGCTCTTGATGGAGCTTTCGGAGAGCACGGCAGCAATGCCGCCGATCGTGCCGAGATAGAAGCCGCCATGTTTCTTACAAGCGTCGGTGACAACTTGCGTGCGGTTACCCTTAGCGATCATGACCTTGGAGCCGCCGTTGGCTTGGAAGAGATCAACGTACGGATCCATACGGTTGGCCGTCGTCGGGCCCATAGAACCACAGGGATGGCCTTCCGGCGTCTTAGCAGGACCTGCGTAGAGCACGGGGTGATCTTTGATGTATTGCGGCAACTCCTTACCGGCATCAAGCAATTCCTTCATACGGGCGTGAGCAATGTCACGAGCCACAATGATGGTACCCGTCAAGGAAACGCGCGTGGAGACCGGATACTTGGACAATTCCTTGCACACAACATCCATCGGTTGGTTCAAGTCGATCTTGATCGTGGACCCTTCGGCCGGATTGCGCAATTCTTCAGGGATCAACGTAGCGGGATTGTCATCGAGTTTTTCGATCCAAACGCCGTCTTTGTTGATCTTGGCCTTGATGTTACGGTCAGCCGAGCAGCTCACGCCCATGCCGACCGGGCAGCTGGCGCCGTGGCGCGGCAAGCGGATAACACGAATGTCGTGGGCCATGTACTTGCCACCGAATTGAGCACCCAAGCCGATGTTGCAAGCGGCTTCAAAGAGCGTCTTTTCGAGTTCGACGTCACGGAATGCACGACCGGTTTCGTCGCCCGTGGTGGGCAAATTGTCATAGTAGTGCGTAGAGGCCAACTTCACCGTCAACATCGTGCGTTCAACGGACGTGCCGCCGATCACGAAAGCGATGTGATACGGAGGACAAGCAGCCGTACCCAATGTCTTCATCTTTTCAATCAAGTAGGGAACGAGCGTAGCCGGATTCAAAATGGCCTTCGTTTCTTGATACAGATAAGACTTGTTGGCAGAACCACCGCCCTTGACGACACAAAGGAACTTGTATTCGTTACCTTCGCAGGCTTCGATGTCGATTTGAGCCGGCAAGTTGCACTTCGTGTTCTTTTCTTCGTACATCGTCAACGGGGCGTTTTGGGAATAACGCAAGCTGTCGGTCGTGTAGGTTTCAAACACGCCCTTGGAGAGGGCTTCTTCGTCGCAGAAACCGGTCCAGACGGCTTGACCCTTTTCACCGTGGATGATGGCCGTACCCGTATCTTGGCAGAAGGGTAATTCACCCTTAGCGGCCGTTTCAGCGTTGCGCAAGAAGGAAAGAGCAACGTACTTATCGTTGTCACTGGCTTCCGGATCGTGAAGGATCTTGGCAACGGATTCGTTGTGGGAGCGACGCAACATGAAGTTGGCATCATGGAAAGCTTGTTTGGCCAATAAGGTCAAAGCTTCGGGTTGCACTTTGAGGATCTTGTGACCTTCGAATTCGCCTTCTGAGACGTAATCTTTGGTCAACAAATAATATTCCGTGTCGTCTTTGCCGACTTGGAACATCGGAGCGTATTTGAATTCAACAGCTTGAGCCATTTTGTTAATCTCCTAAAACAGATCTTCTCTTAATCAGAGGGGATGAAGACTATTTTTAACTTCGTTGGCAAAAACGGCAAGTAATTGAATTTTTCAACTACTTGCCGTTCGTTTATTCGCTAAAGACTCACATCAGAGAGGTCTTTATACGAAGCCGTACATTGCAGCGAGAATGTAACCGGCGATAGAGGCGAAGAACACACCGATCAAGCCCGGAACGATGAACGAGTGGTTGATCACGAAGCGACCGATGTGAGTCGTACCGGAGCGGTCGAATTGGATAGCAGCCAAGTCAGACGGATACGTCGGAAGGATGTAGTAACCGTAGCAGGCGGCAGAGAAAGCGACCACAATGCCCGGAGGCGTACCGATGGCCAAGGCCACAGGAACGATCGTAGCAACGGCAGCAGCTTGAGAGTTCACCAACTTGGAGACCAAGAGCAACACGATAGCGTAGGCCCACGGATAAACCTTAACGTATTCGGTCAAAGCGGCCTTAAGGTCATTCAAGTGAGCAGCGAACATCGTGTCAGCCATCCAGGCCACACCGTACACGGCCACGATAGCCACGGAACCGGCGCGGAACACGCTGTTCTTGGCAACGTCAGCAGCCTTCACGTTACAGAAGATCACCATCAAGGTACCGGCAGCCAACATGAACATTTGGATAGCCAACGTCATGGAGCAGCCTTTCGGACGCAATTGCGGGAACATACCGAGGATGGCAACGATAACGATCACGCCGATGAACAGGAACAAAGAGAGCCATTGTTGCTTGGTAAACACTTTGCCGATCAAGGTCGTCGTGTCACCGTACACATACTTCTTCATTTCCGGATCGGAAATCAATTTTTGGAATTCTTCGTCCTTGTCGAGGTCCTTACCACGGAACCAAGAGAACAAACCGACGAAGAACACACCGACGGCACCACCCGGGATCGTGATCGAGAAGAGGTCAACGAAACCGAAGTGTTGGCCGTTAATGGTGTAACCTTCCATCAAAGCGATCATGGAGACGGCAGCCACAGCAGCCGGCGAGCAGATCACGCCCATTTGAGAGCAGATGGTAGAAGCAGCCATCGGACGTTCCGGACGGATACCGTTCTTAATAGCCACGTCATAGATAATCGGCAACATCGTGTAAACAACGTGGCCGGTACCGCAGAGAATCGTGAGGAACCAGCAGATGTACGGAGCGAGGAAGCAGACGTACTTCGGGTTCTTACGCAAAATCTTTTCTGCGATTTGCAAAAGGCAATCAAGACCGCCGGCAGCTTGCAACGTTGCAGAACCGCACACCACGGCCAAAATCGTCAAAATAACATCAACGGGGGGGTTGCCAGGTTTCAAGCCGAAGCCGAAAACCAAAATAATCAAACCGATACCGCCTAACAGGCCGAGAGCCATACCGCCCTTACGTGCACCGTAGAACAAGCAGGCAAGCACGATAATGAGCTGGAGCCAAAAGTCAAAACCAATCATGGTAAGTTTCCTTTTCTTTTTTTGACAACAATAGACACAATCACGGTAGACACAATTACGCCTTCGCAATCGATCTAAGCGTGCTAATTTTCGCTCAACTGAATCTACCCCTGCAGATACCTCATAAGGTTTTCTTGAGCAAACTAAAAAATTTTTTAGTTCTTTACAAAAGTTGTCGAAATGTATTAGGGAAATCCCTTGTTTTGTTACAAATTGGATACGAGAGTTTGCTTAGAAGCCTCGTAATTTCAGGCTTTAAAGAGAATGTTTAGAATATTCCAGAAATGCGATATATGTAAAAAACGCGTCAAAATTTCTCAGTAAACACGTGAAAAAACAGAGGGAAATGTTACTGATGTGAGAAAAGAGAAGAGTCTTTTTTGACGAAAGACCCCCTCGAAAGGGGGTCGACATACTTAAGCTAAAGTTAGACGGTTACAGCATGATTTGCGAGATGAACCAACCGATTGCTGTGCCGCTGGTCACAAAGACAAGGCCCGGACGCATGTAGCTGTGATTGAACACAAAGGAGCCCAAGCGAGTCGTGCCCGTACGGTCAAAAGCCGTGCAACCGATTTGAGCGCCGCCCGGGATCACGAAGTCGCCGTAGCAGGAAGCCCATGTGCCGATCAACAATTGCGGCGGAAGACCTAAAGCTAAACCGATCGGCATCAAAATCGTCGTGGAGACGGTCGGCGAGAAGATCACCGAACTGAAGCAGAAGCACACAACGCAGAAGATGATCGGTGAAGAGCTTGCGATGTCCGAGAAGTAGTGAACAAAGACGTCCTTGTGCGTGTCAAAGAACGTGCCCGTTAACCAAGAAATACCGAAGACGCCTACGACACCAATAAGGCCGGAACGGAAAACGGAACCAGAGGCAAACTTATCGCTCGGGACCTTGCAGACCACAATGATGATCAAAGCAGTCGCCAACATCACCATTTGAATCAAGGACGGAATCGGCAATTGGCTGATCTTACCGGCAACTTCCCAAGACGGGCGAAGCGTTTCGGAAGAGCCGATCGTAATGGAGGTCAAAATACCGAGGGCGAAAATTAACACGCCTACTTTAGCGCCCTTGCTGGGTTCGGCCGTGATTCGATCAGCTTGAGAAGCAGAGTGCAACTCAACATATTGGCCGGTCTTAACACGGTGTAAGAATTCCGGATCGTTTTCCAATTCGCTACCGCGCCAGTTCACGGACAAGCAGGTCACCAAAACCGTCAAGAAATAGGTCGGTACGGACACGGACAGGATGTCGAGTAACGTGTAACCGTAAGCCGACATGATGCCGACCATGGCAGCCATGGCTGCACTCATTGGACTAGCCATCACGCCGATACCGGCACAGATCACGCTGGCAGAAACAGCGCGTTCCGGACGAATCTTGGCCGAAGCGGCCACTTCAGCAACCACCGGATACACGGCAAATGCAACGTAAGCAGTGCCCACAAACACAACAAAGATGGAGCACACGAGCGGACCCACGAAGTTAATTGCGCGAGGCCATTTGCGCAACAGACGCTCGGCTAAGCCGACTAAATAGTCAAGGCCGCCGGAACCTTGCAGAACACTCGTACAGGCAATCACTGCCGTGATAATCAAAAGTACGGAAACAGGAGGAGAGCCCGGTTGCATACCAAAGCCGAGCACGAGGATGCTTACGCCGAAGCCACCCGCAGCACCGAGGCCAACACCGCCAAAGCGGCCGCCTACGGCCAAACAGATGAGCACAACGGCTAATTGAAGCCAAAACTGCATATCAACCATTTTTTAGTCCTTCGTTAAAGTTGATAGGTTGTGACAAAAGAACATATTGTCGATTTGGGGGCAATCGTAAGCCTGTTGATTTGATTTTTCAACTTTAAAACTTCGAACAAATAACGACAAAAATTCTTACTCGTTCAACCGTATGTTGAGGAACTTTCGGATTTTTAAAGAAAAACTGTTAAAAGGGCTATAAAACTCAATTTGGGCGGCAGGGTTTTTACCAAATGGTCGACAAATAAAATTTTAGAAAAGATGAGCAAAACACCTTAAAAAACTTAACAAGAATCAATGGTTGCGCTTGAATGGCTATATAATCCAAACAAATTAATTTTCATGATTTGAATGAAAATGCAGAAAAACGACAATTTGTTCGAAAAAATCCGTGATCACCTGCAGGCTCAAGCCAGAAACGCTGAACGTATTGACACGGAAACAGAATTGGCCCAACGTTTTGGCGTCACGCGCTACCGCATCCGCAAAGAACTGGATGTTCTGACGCAGATGGGCATTTTGGTGAGAACGCCCAAGCGCGGTACGACTGTGCGAGAAGTCGGTGCCAATAGTCTACGGAATCAAATTCAGATGCGATTTGATATCGCCAATTTTGATATCCAAGAATTCATCGAAGCCCGTACTTTGGTGGAATGCTCTCTTATTCCATTGGTCAGTCGCCGCATTACGCCGGCGTTGGCTTCTCGACTCGAATTGACGCTCAATAAGATCGAAGAGCACGCCGATGAGCCGCTTGTTGCCGACAAATTCGACCGAGAGTTTCATCTGTTGTTACTTGAAGGCTGTGGAAATCGAGTTCTGCAGGTCTTCTCCGGTATGCTCGTTACCTACTTTGAAAAGACCTCTAATCGAGTGGCCAAGATGGATCGAGAGTTTTTCTTAGAAGTCGCACGCCAGGAACGTGAAATTCTTCACGCTATTCGATTAGGTGACGCTCAACGCGCTTCGGATTTACTTCGTGCGCACTTGCAGGAGCAATCTCAACTTCTCCCGCTTTAAAGTAGCTCTATTGAAAAAAGGAATGGGTCGGCAACTCCGACCCATTTTTTGCGGATAAATCATCAGTCATGCCAGGTAGGCATGTCAGAATGATTTCTTAGCCCAACAAACGTTCAACGACATCCACCATCACGTCAACGCCCATCGGGAGATACTTGGGATCAAAGTGCATGTCAGCAGCGTGTAAGCCCGGCGTGGCACCAACACCCAAACCGAAGTATGCAGACTTAATCGAGGGCTTATGCATCTTATAGTAGTGGAAGTCTTCACCGCCACCGCCGCAAGCCGGAGCCAAAGCGTCTTCGCCTTGAGTGCGAACGATCGACTCAATAACCATTGCTTTGAAGTCGTCATCGTATTCGGCAGCCGGGCAAGCACCGCCTTCGGAAATCGTTGCGGTAGCGCCATAAGCTTGAGCAGTCAAGTGCACAAGCGTTTCAAAGCGTTCACGGAAGTCCTTCATCAAAGGATTGGTTTGTGCACGGCAGTCAAACGTGATTTGTGCTGTCGGCGGGATCGAGTTCGTGGCGCCCGAGTCAGCGTGGATTTGTGTGGCCTTCATCGACCAAATGCTCGTCGGGTTGAACCATTGGGCTTGTACGCCTTGAATGATGGCAAGGGCAACGTCAATGGCGTTGACACCCAAATGCGGGCGAGCGGCGTGAGCACTGCGGCCTTGTACTTCTACTTTTAACGTGTTGGAAGCCGTGTGGTTGACTGCCGGGCAAATCTTACCTGCCGGGACGTCTTGCACCGGGCGAATGTGAGCGCCTAAGGCGTAGTCAACATCTTCAATGACGCCTGCGTCAATCATAGCGAGGGCGCCGTTAATCAATTCTTCAGAAGGTTGGAAAAGAATCTTTAACGTACCCTTCTTAATTTTGTCCTTCAAGCGGCTCGTGGCGGCCAACACCATGGCGCAGTGTGAATCGTGGCCGCAAGCGTGGATGGCACAATCTTTGCCGTCAATCGTAAAAGGCAATGCATCCATGTCGGCGCGAAGTAAGACAACGGGGCCGGGTTCTTCACCCTTGATGATACCCATAACGCCGGTCGTCCCGCCGAGTTCGGTTTGTACCTCTACTCCCATGTCCTTCAAGGCTTGCGCGATGTAGGCTGCGGTTTTGAATTCTTGCATGCCGAGTTCGGGGATCTTGTGCAAATCTTCCCATACTTTGATGGGATCAATATGTTCACTCATGGAGGTTTCCTTTCCGAAAAGAAGTTAAACATTTCAGATAGTGTAGCGCTTAATGGTGACAGATTTCAGCATTTCGCTCCAGAAGTTTCCTTAGAAGGACATGCAAGAATCAGGAAATGTCCATGCTTCCCGAGCGGAACCCTTCGAGATCTAATGTTATATAACGCCATCCCAGTTTTTTGAGTTCGGCGACAATCTCACGACGAAGATCTAACGCTTTGCATAACTCTTCGGTTGAGAGCTCAAGACGAACAACATCACCGTGTACACGCAGGCGAATTTGTTGAAAACCCATATGGGCCAGAACGCTCTCGGATTCGTCAATTCTTTTCAGTATTGTCATATCTAAATTGGCTCCGTAAGGTAAGCGAGTCGCTAAACAGGAGCCGGAAGGCTTTTGAGCCAACGAAATGCCTAGTTCGGCCAAAAGGCGTCTGACATCACTTTTATGCATCCCCAGTGTTTTTAGTGGGCTTAATGCACCAGATTCAGCAATCGCCTTTAGTCCCGGTCGATGCACATTTAAGTCATCAACGTGCGAGCCTTCGAGAATGATGTCAATATTGTGATCAAGCGCAAATGTTCGAAAGGCATTAAAGACAGCTCTTTTACAGCGATAACAACGATCCAACGGATTACTATCAATGCCGATAGTCGGTGCAGCAGGTAGCTCAATCACTGATAGGGGGACATTGATGGTACGCGCAGCTTCTATTGCTTCCCTTTTGGCATGCTCCGGCATCCAAGGTGCACTAGCATAAAGCGCATACAAGGGATGTTGAGGCAAAAAGGCTTCAGCTGCCAGTTTCAAAACCAGAAGACTATCAACGCCACCAGAAAATGCAACGATGGCAGGGCCTTTAGCCAGCGTGAGAAAGTACTGTCGGGCGCTCTCTAGGCTGACCATCTCAAACCTCAACTTCAGCAGCGTTTTTGGCGGCTCGGTAGACGTCCGCTAAGGCAACGTGGTTTTCTAAGGCTGCTTTTTTGGCGCTATCAAACTCCGGATAGTAGCGCGTGATTGTTTTGCCGTCCGAATCCACAAATGAGCAGACCTTGACATCGATCGAACCGAAAGCGGTCGGGACTGTTTTAATTTCACGAGGTAGAACCGTTCGTGCAAGCGTTTGTCTGCGAATGCCGATCGTTGTGGTGTATTTAAATAAGACTTGCTCAAAGCGCAGCTCATCACCGGGGCAGCAGAGTGCATTCAAAATATAGGCCGGACGTCCTTTTTTCATGAAAGCGGGCGTAAACCAGGCCTCCAAAATTCCTTCCTCGTAAAGTCGTTCAAGTGCAAAACCCAACATTTCCGGCGTGCTGTCATCAATATTGGCTTGAAGCAATGTAACGGATTGAGGTGTTGCATTGTGTTTGTTATCTGCCTCAATGAGCATGGCTCGCAAAAGGCTTGCTCGGGGATATTCTCGTTTACCAGCCCCGAGACCAGTTTTTAAGATGCGGTAGCGTTCAGGCAATTGATCACCGGTCTTCACAGCGGCCACAATGGCGGCCCCCGTGGGGGTGATGAATTCACCTTGGCAATTAATACGAGATAGCGTCAGCCCATGCATTTGAGCAATGTGAGAAACCGCTGGCACCGGAATCGGAAGAATGCCGTGTTGGCAACGAATTTCGCCGTAGCCTTCACCCAGAGCTGTCACAATCACGTCTGAAATATTTAAAGAATCGATTAAAACCGCCACGGAAAGAATGTCGATGATGGAATCCAGAGCACCGACTTCGTGGAAGTGAACTTGTTCAACAGGCACCCCATGCGAACGAGCTTCGGCTTGAGCCACAATGTCAAAAATTTTGCCAGCCAAAGCTTTCGCACCGGCAGTTGCACTCGTTGAGTCAATGATTGCCAAGACATCTTTTAAATGGCGATGCTCGTGATGGGCATGGTGATGATCATGTATGTGCTCGTGCTCTTGTTCGTGCTTATGCTCGTGTCCATGACCATGTTCATGCGTGTGTTCATGTTCATGTTCATGGTCGTGAGCATACCTATGCGAGTGATGCACGGCGGCATAATCCAAGTCGCCGAACAAGAAATCCATGTCATGATCGATATCGGGCGCGCCATTCAATAACGTGACCTTGAAGTCACAAGCATCGAGCGAGGATTTTTTTACTCGAGAAACCGTGACTTTAAACTGTTGGTCGGGCAGTGTTTTGAGAACTTGTTCAAGGGCTGAGAAATCTGCCCCCAAGTCCAATAATGCAGCAACGGTCATGTCGCCACTGATTCCGCTTGAGGCATCCAATACCAATGTGGTCATGGTAAAAATTCCTTTCTTATTGTGCTTGGCGGCTTGCTAAGCGATTGATCTGGCAGGCAAAGAAGGCAGCTCCGAAACCGTTATCAATATTAACGGTGGCCACTCCGTTGGCACAGCTGTTAATCATGGTTAAAAGTGCGGACAAACCGTGAAAATTTGCACCATAGCCGACAGAGGTCGGGACGGCTATTACAGGGCAAGACACAAGGCCAGCGACAACAGAGGCAAGGGCTCCTTCCATTCCGGCAATAGCTACCACGCAATTGGCCTTCTGAATGCGATCGAGTTGGCTTAAAAGTCGGTGAATGCCACTGACGCCAACATCGTAGATTCGATCAACGCGGTGTCCGAAAAATTCTGCGGTTTGGGCGCATTCCTCGGCAATGGCAATGTCGGCTGTGCCAGCAGTGCAGACTGCAATTTGACCAACCAAGGGTTTGTCTTTGGCGACTTTTACAATACGGCTTTGGCCATCGTAGGATAGTTGCGGTAAGGCTTTTTGAAGCATCTCAAATTGTGCCGGAGAGCAACGAGTGCCAAGCACCTCGCCATTGGCCTTGATCAGGCGTTCAAAAATGGCCTGGAGATGATCGTCAGCTTTATTGGGACAAAAAACGACTTCAGCAAAACCCGTACGAGAGGCTCGAGCGGTGTCGAGTTTGGCAAAGCCCATTTCATCGTAGGACGCCTTTGTCAGTTGTATCTTGGCTTCTTCTATCGAAAGCTCGCCTGATTGTACGGCGCGCAAAAGGCTATCGATCGTTTGAGACATAGTAAGCAACGAAAAGCTTTAAAACACGGCTCTTATCATAACAAAAGCCCGCCGCTCATAGCGACGGGCGCAAAAAACAGCATACGATTTGACAAAATCAGGCAAAAGCCAAGTGATTAGATGTCAAATTGAGCCGTTGTGATGGGCTTACTTCCCAAGAGTTTGACAACAGGATCAAGTGACTCTTTGTTTTGTAAATCTAGCAAGAAATCGGCAATGCCTTCGACTACCTCTTCAGAGAAAACCATCCCGGCAATATCGCGATACTTGTTTAAAAGTGCTTCGTCGCTCACGGGATTTTGAGGGGCGCCCAAGGGGTAGAGAACTCGTTCGGTGTACTCTTCACCCTTGGTGGTCACGACCGTCACAAACGGTTCATCTTCATCCTTTTGCGTCGGGTCAATTTCAAATTCGACTTTGTCCATCGCTTGACGGATTCTTGAGTCATGGCGGTTGGTACGCGTGTAAGCGGTCAAGTTTGCTCCGCCAAAAACCAAGCGTGCAGCAATTCCATAGGCGATACTCATTTGGGCAGCAGGCATCGGATCGAGCTTTCGGCCACCGCACATACCGTGCACAAAGGGATTGATCTTAATGTGGACTTTAGCAATATCGGAAGGCTGCAAGTTATGAGCAGCCATAATGATATTGACAGCATCCACCGAGGAGTGAGAGCTTCGGCAGGATGCATGCGGCTTAATGGAGCAACGACCGAGTTTCCAGTTCTTACCCAAGTCACGTAACCACGCTTCAGGATCCTGGGTCGTTGGCGCAAAGGTCTTGGAGAACCCGCCCCAAACTTCTTCGAAAGCCATCTTAGGACCGGTGAAACCTTCGCGGGCGAGTAGGCAAGCTAACAGACCGCCGTGGGCGGCATTGCCAACGTGCAAGCGCTTGTTTTGTGCGCCGTCGTGCACAAAGGACCATTGGCCTGCGGAAAAACTCGTTGCAATGCCAAGAGCGGCTTGCATGCGCTCTACGTCTAAACCGATTAAGCGGCCAACAGCGGCGGCTGCGCCGAATACGCCGCACGTACCCGTGGAGTGCCAACCTGCTCCATTGTGGGGTTCATAGGCGCCACACGATTCAAGGGCGCGGCGAGCGAGGTCGTAGCCTAAGACGACCGCAACGATAAATTCTTTGCCGTCAATCGGACGGTTGCAAAGGCTCAATGCTGCAAATGCTGCCGGCACTACAACCGCGCCGGAATGGTCGCAGCCGTTGGTGTCGTCAAGTTCAAAAGTGTGAGCGGACACACCGTTATTGAGTGCGGCGTTGCGAGCCGAAGACTTGATGCCTTTGCCCCAGAGAGGGGCGTTGCCACCCGTTTCGCCGCAGATCGTAAATACTTTATTCAGCAGCTTGGTCTCCGGACTCACCGCGCCGGCAATCCCGGCGCCAACACTATCGAGAATATGGCGTTGAGCTTTGAGGACGAGTTCTGGCGGGATGTCTTCAAATTTGGTCCAGACGACAAATCGGGCTAATTGCTCGGAAATCAATTGGTTATCTTGTGGCATGGTTGCACTCCGGGAGTTGTCTTTGAGCTGAAGGTGAGTCACTCGGGGGTGAGCGACTCACTTATCGTACCGCACTATTTTAGAAAATAATAGCCGATAAGAAGTAACCGGCCACTACGCCGCTAATAACGTGCACGAACCCGGGGATGATGTAGCTGTGGTTGACCACGTACTTACCCAAGCGAGTCGTACCAGTACGGTCAAAGGCCGTACAGCCGATTTGAGCGCCACCCGGGATGATAAAGTCGCCGCAAGTGGCGGGGAAAAGGGCTACAAGAAGCGGTGCAGGGATGCCGATTGTTACACCTAACGGATACAGAGCGGCAGTGGTTGCCGAAGGACTCAAAATCACGGCTGAGAAGCAAAAGAGTACGATGCCAAAGAGCATCGGAGCAGATTTTGCCATGTCGGTGAACAGGCCAACGAACAGAGGCTTATAGGCTTCAAAGAACGTACCCGTTAACCAAGAGACGCCGAATACGCCCACCACACCGATAAGACCGGAGACAAAGACCGAACCGCTTGCAAATTTGCTACTCGGCACTTTACAGAAAACGATGATGAAGAGACCAAAGGCCAGCATCAACATTTGAATCAAAGACGGAATCGGCAAGGTCGAGATTTTGCCACCGGCTTCCCACGTCGGGAGCAGTTCTTTGAAAGTACCGAAAGCAATCACGGTTAAAACGCCGAGCAAGAAGATGCCGACGGCCATTTTTTCGCTCTTAGTAGCTTGAATCGGCTTGGAGTTATCGTGAGGAGCGAGCTCTTGGTATTCGCCGGCTTGTACACGGCGAATAAACTCAGGATCCTTTTCCAATTCGGTGCCTTTCCAGAATACGCACAAGCAGGTGCAAAGCGTTGCGATGATAAACGCAGGTACCGTGACGGCAAGAATTTGGATAAGTGAGACGTCCAAGACGGCAAGACTTGCAACCAAAGCGGCCATGGCGGCACTCATGGGGCTAGCAACTACGGCAATGCCGGCAGAAATCACTGAGGCAGCCATCGGGCGTTCTGGGCGAACTTTAGCCGAGGCGGCCACTTCAGCGACGACCGGATACACGGCAAATGCCACATAAGCCGTACCGCAAAGCACCACAAATAGTGAACAGACAAAGGGACCGACAATCGTGATCGCACTTGGCCACTTGCGAAGCATCTTTTCGGCTACGCGCACAAGAAGGTCAAGGCCGCCTGCACCTTGCAAAATACTGGTACAGGCGATCACGGCCACAATAATCAAAAGCGTGGAGACAGGAGGAGAGGCCGGTTGGAGGCCGAATCCCAAAACGAGAATGCTGACACCAACGCCCCCGGCGGCACCGAGCCCTACACCGCCATAGCGGCCCCCGATACCAATACAGACCATCATAACGGCTAGTTGTAGCCAAAAATTGATATCCGCTTCCATGATAAGAGAAATCCTTCTATAAAAGTGATTGCAGGGGAGGAATTACCGCGCCCTGCAATCAAACTGATGTTATTCTTCGCGGCAGAGTGCTTCTTGGCGGGCCAACACTTCGCGGGCTACCCCCAATTGATGTTCAACGGCTTCTGGGGCCGTGCCACCGTAGGACCTGCGAGCCTTCACGCACGTATCGAGTGCAATTTCGTGACGGATGTCTTCTTCGATCTTGTCATTGAATTGCTTGTACTCTTCAATCGTGAGATCATCGAGCTTTTTGCCGTGCTTGATGCAGTAATTGACCATCGAACCTACGACGTGGTGAGCTTCGCGGAAGGGAACTCCTTTGCGAGCCAAGTAGTCAGCGAGGTCGGTGGCGTTGGAGTAGCCGCGGTCGGCAGCTTCTCGAGTCACGTCGCCGTTGACAGTCATCTTGGCAATCATCGGCGTCATAATGCGAAGGCTGGCCAAAAGTGTGTCAATCGAGTCAAAAACTTGTTCCTTGTCTTCAGAAAGGTCGGTGTTGTAGGCCAAGGGTAAGCCCTTCATGATTGTGAGCATGGCCATGAGGTTGCCGTAGACGCGACCGGTCTTGCCGCGAATCTTTTCAGCAATGTCCGGATTCTTCTTTTGCGGCATGATTGAAGAGCCCGTGCAGAAGTCATCGGACAACTCGATGAACTTGAAGTCTTGGGTGGAGAAAATTACGAGTTCTTCCGACAGGCGGCTTAAGTGCATGTAGCACATTGCAGCACAGGCGTTGAATTCAACCATATGGTCGCGGTCGCTGACAGAGTCAATCGAGTTTTCCGTCGGGCCGTCAAAACCTAAAGCTTTAGCGGTCATGAAGCGGTCAATCGGGAAGTCAGTACCTGCTAGTGCAGCTGCGCCCAAGGGGCAACGACCCATGCGCGTATACAGGTTGTCAAAACGCGTGAAGTCACGTTCAAGCATCCAGAAGTAGGCCATGATCCAGTGTGAGAAAAGGATCGGTTGACCGGTTTGCATGTGAGTGTAGCCCGGCATGATGACTCCGAGGTGACGGGCGGCCAGTTCAACGCATTCTTTTTGTAATTCGCAGATCGCTTGTTGCACTTCGCGGATGGTATGGCGAAGCATCATTTTAGTTGTGACTGTTGTTTGGTCATTGCGAGAGCGTCCCGTGTGTAATCGACCCCCTGCCGGACCGACGATTTCCGTCATGCGTTTTTCGATTGCCATGTGAATATCTTCATCGGCAGTGCGGAACACGAACTTGCCATCACGGATTTCTTGGGCGACTTGATCCAGTCCGCGGCAGATTGCCTCGGCATCTTCTTGCGGGATGATGCCTTGCTTACCAAGCATTGTTGCGTGGGCTTGTGAGCCACGAATATCAAACGGGCAGTTGCGTTGTTCAATCATGATGGTGGCATTGAAATCCTCGACCAATTTATTTGCCGACAAATCAAAGCGACCACTTCGCGATTTACTATCCATTGTTAACTCCTTGATGAGAAAAGAAAAACTAGAATATTGTCAAAAAGAGAAAATCTTGAAACGCCTAAAAATCAAGTAATTTCATTGTATGTCTATTTGTCGACAAAATGTTGAGATTTTTATAGAGAGGATTGGTCGATAGCATGAAAAGCTATTGAGAATCAAAAGATTATGTGGATAAATAGTATTTTCCCCTAAGTGTTAATGGCTTAGGGGAAAAGGGCAAAATTGAATGTTTTTAAAGGGAAGTCGCGACAGCGATTAGGATTTTTTTACGTTTAACGTAGCGATTTTATTCAATAGCGCAGTGGTAGAACGCTGGTGTTCAAACTGCACCGTGACGGTCTTGGCACCCCACTCGGCAACAAGTTTGGCTTCGGGTAGATCTTCAATGCGATAGTCTCCCCCCTTGACATAAATGTCGGGATGAGCGCGCCTGACGGCCTCTAGCGGCACTTTGTCTTCAAAAATAACGACTAAATCAACACTTTCGAGTGCTGCTAATACGGCCGCTCGGTCATCTTGCGCATTGATAGGACGCTCATCACCTTTACCTAACATTTTGACGGAGGCATCCGAATTGATGGCCACAACAAGGCTTGCGCCCAGTGCTCTTGCTTGAGCAAGGTAAGTCACGTGACCACGGTGCAAGATGTCAAAAACGCCGTTAGTCATTACTACGGGATGAGGCAATTCGCGACAACGCTCGGAGAGCTCGTTCATCGTAGTAATTTTTTGCTCAAAGGCCGGAGCCGGCAAACGGGTACTCATCAGTGCTCTCCAAGAACGAGGTTAACGGCTTCACGTAAATTAAGCGCTACATCGGTTGCATCACCTGAAAGCGTTGGTTTTTGCAAGCCATCGCGTCCCACAAGAATTCGTTTGGGGACGCCGGCAGCGCGCGCGGCGGTCATGTCGCCTGCTTTATCGCCGACCATCAGGCTCTTACCCACATCAATGCCATAGTCCTGAACGGCTTGCAATAGCATCCCCGGAGCGGGTTTGCGGCAATTGCATGCAATGCGATAGGAGCCGATGGCTTTCTCGGGGTGATGGGGACAAAAGTAGATGTGTGTGATCGGCGCCTGGGCTTTTTCAAATTCGCCCTTCATCCAATCGCAAAGTCGATGAAAATCGTCTTCGCTGTAGTATCCGCGACCGATGCCGCTTTGATTGGTGACGATTATGAGTTTATAGCCCGCTTTAACCAAATCAGCACATGCCGAAAGCGCTCCATCGATGAAATGGAACGCTTCGACGGTATGCACATAGTCGTGATCGAGATTGATCACGCCGTCACGGTCTAAAAAGGCGACTTTAGTGCCGGTCATTTCGCTTCGGCAATCGTAGGATCGTCAGAAGCGTTCGGGTAGCGGCGCAGAAGATAATTCACGTAATGGGCCGTACCTTCTTCAACACGTCGGAATTCGACATCACAGCCGCCGGCTCGCAAGTTCGTCAAATCGGCTTGCGTGTAGGCTTGATACTTACCTTTGAGCTTTTCCGGGAACGCGATGTAGCGAATTAAGCGTTGGCCGACAGCCTCTTGAAGCGATAACTTGCTTTGCCCTTGCGCTTCACGCATGGCGTTGACAACACCCAAGGCGACATCGTTAAAGGGCTGAGCGTGACCGGTGCCACAGTTGTAGATGCCGGTAACGGGTTTATCAAAGAAGTGAAGATTCACTGCGATGACATCGTCAACGTAAACGAAGTCGCGCATTTGTTCGCCATCACCATAGCCCATGCAACCTTCAAATAAGCGCACATGACCGTCACGACGCAATTGGAAGAATTGGTGGAAGGCAACGCTAGCCATGCGACCCTTGTGTTGTTCATGAGGGCCGTAGACATTGAAATAACGAAGGCCGATCACAGGGGCTTTTAATTCACCGCGGGCTTGTTTTTGACGCAATACTTGGTCAAAGAGCAACTTCGAATAACCGTAGACGTTTAACGGTCCTTCGTAGCGGGGATCTTCAATAAACGTGGTGCTTGCGCCGTAGGTGGCTGCCGAAGAGGCATAAATCATCGGAATACCCAACTCTTGAGCCCAGTTAAAGAGCTCAAGCGTGTAGCGGTAATTGTTTTCCATCATGTAACGGCCGTCGGTTTCCATCGTATCCGAGCAAGCGCCTTGGTGGAAAATTGCCTCGGGCTTGCCGATCTTGCCCGCACGGACGAGTTCAATAAACTCGCGCTTGTCAAAATAATCCGAGATTTGGCATTCGGCCAAATTCTTAAATTTATCTGCGTTAGAGAGGTTATCCACGGCAATCACATCACTGATGCCGCGAGCGTTTAACGCGAGAACATTATTGGCGCCGATAAAACCTGCTGCGCCCGTGACCACAATACTCACTTGTTAACCTCCGGGAAATAATTCTTCAAAGCCATTGGGAAAGAGTTCCTCAAAGCTGACGGTGGCGGTGCCGAGTTTGCCGACAACGATGCCGCCTGCGCGATTGGCGATGCGTATAGCCTCGGGTAACGGTTTGCCCATGGCCATCATGGTGGCCAGCACCCCGATAACCGTATCACCGGCGCCGGAAACATCATAGACTTCGAGTGCTTGGGCCGGAATCGTGACTTCGCCTTCGGCCGTATAAAGCGTCATGCCTTCTTCACTTCGAGTCAAAAGTAGTGCGGTAAGATCGAGTTCGCTGCGAAGCGCTTGCGCCTTTTGTGTCAGTTCTTCTTCGCTACCCCATTCTCCGACAACTCGAGCCAGTTCTGCCCGATTGGGTGTAATAACCGTAGCACCGCGATAGCGCTCATAGTTATTGCCCTTAGGATCAATTAAAACGGGGATGGATTTTTTCTTGGCAACTTCGATCATGCGCGTAATGTGATCAAGGCCACCTTTGCCGTAGTCGGAAAGGACAATCACTTCGCAGTCGTTGATCAGTTGCTCAAATTCGTTTAAATGGTCAGCCAGTACTGCCGTTGTCGGCCGATTTTCAAAATCAGCACGAAGCATTTGTTGCTGACGAGCAACAATGCGCAACTTCACCGTGGTCTTTAGAAGACAGTCACGGTGCAAGTGCGGTTCAATACCACGCTTGAGCAAAATCTTTTCAACTTTATCACCGGCTTCATCACAGCCGACGACAGAGAGTAATTTGGCACAGGCGCCCAACGCACGAATATTTAAAGCAACGTTGGCGGCTCCCCCAAGGCGCTCTTCTTCACGTGTCACACGTACAACAGGCACCGGGGCTTCCGGTGAAATTCGATTGGCGTCACCGAACCAGTAGCGATCGAGCATTGCATCGCCCGCTACCAAAATTTTCTTGCCAGCAAAACAATTAGCCACGCCGACATCCTTTTCTTTCTAACATGTCGACAATTGTAAGCATCGTGTCTTGTTTTTGCTCGAAAAAGCTGTATCGATTGGTTAGCTAAAGGCGCTTATTTTGGCCAATAGCATATGTGCAAAGTACAATGCTCTCATGGTGGAATCGACGCTTGGTTGGCGACGGTCACTTAAAGACTAACTTTTGCAACACGCATCATGGACCAGACAGTTCCGTTTTTATCCGAAACCAAGCCGCATTGCGAAATGAGTGCTTGCGGCCTCACTTTAAATATTGGCCGTCAGCGGTTAACTTCAGACAATTGGCAAAAATTACTCAATCAAGCGACCGACTGGCGCTTGTTAGATCGTCAACGCTCGATGGTAGCAGGCGACATTGTCAACCCTTCAGAAGGTCGTAGAGCGCTTCATACTTCACTTCGCGCAACAAATCCTCAAGCTCCTTACTACGAAGAAGTGCAAGCGGTTTTAAATCGCATGAAAGATTTTGCCCGAGACGTTCGTGAAGGCAAACGCTTGGGCGCGGCTGGTGCGCGCATCACGGACGTGATTAATATCGGGATTGGGGGCTCGGAAATGGGACCTCATGCGGTCTACCACGCTTTGCGTGAGGCAAAACCGGCCATTCGTTTGCATTTTCTCTCGGCCGTTGATGGTGTGCTTTTAGATCGTATTTTGGCTGAACTTGATCCCAAGACAACGCTTTCAGTGATTTCGAGCAAGAGTTTTTCAACGCGTGAGACGATGCTCAATGCCGAAGAGATTCTCGCGTGGCATCAATCCGCTGGCATTGACCGAGACCATGGTCTGGATCGTCATGTGGTGCTTGTCAGTGCAAAGCAAAGTGCCTGCGAGACGATGGGCTTGCCTGAAGAGAATCGTTTCCCAATGTGGGATTGGGTAGGCGGTCGGTTTTCCGTTTGGGGGGCGATCGGTTTGCCTCTTTTGATTGCCCTGGGTGAAGAGACTTTCAAGGAATTTTTAGCCGGTGCCGAAGCTATGGATGCGCATGTGTTACAGGCTTCGCCCGAAAAGAATCTTCCGTTGACGCTGGCCCTTTTGGCCTATTGGAATGCTACAGAGCTCAAAATGGGCACGCATTGCCTGCTGCCTTATGACGAACGTTTGCGTCTAAGTGTTGCTTGGTTGCAGCAACTTGAAATGGAAAGCCTTGGGAAAAGTGTGACAGCGGATGGGGCTCTCATCTCTGGCGTTACCGGACAAGGGGTGTGGGGCGGTTTCGGTAATGAAGCCCAGCATTCTTTTTACCAATGGTTGCGTGACGGGACTTGGCGCACGAGCATTGATCTTATCTGGTGCAATGAACCGGGACACTCGCACTTGCATCACCATAAAGTTCTTAATGCCAATGCTAAAGCTCAGGCCGAAGCATTGGTCAAACGTGAACACCCGAGCACTGAGTACTTTAATGCTGTCTCAACATTAACAATCGATAAGTTAACGCCCTTTACGTTGGGGGCACTGATGGCCATGTACGAGCATAAGACGACGCTTTTAGCCTTTATCTATGGTTTAAATGCGTTTGATCAGCCGGCAGTGGAATACGGTAAAAAGCTTTGCCGAGAGTTGGAAGCTAAACTCGGGTAAGAGGTTTGTGATGGCTAGGCGGATTTTGATTGTTAAAACCACTTCAATGGGCGACGTGATTCATGCGTTGCCCTCTGTCACCGACATCGCAACGGTTATGCCCGATGCAGAAATTGATTGGGTAGTGGAATCAAGTTTTGCCGATATTGTCCGATTAAGTACGCATGTGAAAACTGTGCATGAGGTTTCGGTGCGTCGATGGCGAAAAAGTCTTTTCTCGGGTGCGACGTGGCGTGAGGTCGCTTCGGTCAAAAAAGCGCTTCAAGATGCGCACTATGATCTGGTTATTGACCTTCAAGGATTGGTTAAAAGTGCCGTGATCGGTCGTTGGAGTCGATCAACGTTGGCCGGCTACGATGCAAAAAGCATCAAGGAGCCGTTCGCAAGCCGCTTTTATGATCAAACTTATGCGGTCTCAAGGGCCGATAGTGCAGTCAGTCGTTGTCGACAGTTGTGTGCCAAGGCGTTGTCGTATGAATGGGAGAGCTTGCCGCTTGATTTTGGTTTAAAGACTCAGACATTTGACGACAGTCAAAAGCCCTACGTGGTCTTTTTAGTCAATACCAGTCGGGAGACAAAACTCTGGCGAGAAGAGCGTTGGGTTGCGTTGGCGCAAGATTGTGTTCAAAAAGGCTTTGAAGTTCGCTTTTTGTGGGGCTCGCCCGCTGAAGAAGAACGGGTCAAACGAATCGCTCAACTGATTGGAGACGGGGCGCTCGTTTGTCCGCGTATGAGTATTGCTCAGTGTGCTCAGGTGTTGGGTGGCGCTCAATACGTCATCGGGGTGGATACGGGCTTGACGCACTTGGCTGCGGCTCTGGATCGTCCTACGGTGGGATTATTTTTGGATTTTCCGATTGAACTCGTCGGGTTGACCGGTAAGCGCGTCAAAAGTATAGGCGGCGTTGGAGCAGATCCGTCTGTCGAAGAGGTTAATGTCGCGCTCTCTGAAGTGCTCTGACGGAGGTATTGTGATCAAGTTTTCTCCTCAAGGCTATCGGTTGTTGGTGCCTTTTTTGTTGCCCGCGGCAGCACTGTACTTATTGTGGCGCGCAAGAAAACAACCCTCGTATCTGAAACACTGGGGCGAGCGGTTTGCCTGGGCATCTTTTCCCGAAGCTAAAGAAGGGCGACGTCGCGTCTGGTTGCATGCGGTCAGTGTCGGCGAAACCAATGCCACCAAGCCTTTGGTGCAGGCGATATTAAAAGAGTGGCCTGATGCAGATATTTTGCTCACGCACATGACGCCTACGGGAAGAGAAGCCGGAGCAAAGATTGTTGCTCTGGCACCGGATCGCATCACTCAATGTTTCCTACCTTATGACGCGGTTTATGCTATGCGCAAATTTTTGCGTCAAACAAAACCTGATTTGGGACTTGTGATGGAAACGGAGGTTTGGCCCACGGTACTTGAAGAGGCAAAAAGAGCCGGTATTCCCGTGGCATTGGTCAACGCTCGTCTTTCTCAAAAGTCTTTTGATCAGGCAATGAGTCAGCCGCTCGTAATGAAGGATGCGATGTCAAAATTTTCAGCTGTTTGTGCTCAGGCCGACAGTGACGCTCAAAGACTGAAGGCGATGGGGACGGTTGAGCCTGTTGTGACCGGAAGTTTGAAGTTTGATATCAAGGCGCCGGATGCGGCCGTTCAAAAAGGTCGTGCATGGAGACAAGCTTTTGGCAAACCCGTTGTGATGCTGGCCAGTTCTCGTGATGGAGAAGAAGCCTTATTAATTGAGGCGTTAGAGAAGTCTCGACGATCGGACATTCGTTATCTTTTAGTGCCACGCCACCCACAACGCTTTGCAGAAATCGAGGCGTTACTACAAAAAAGTTCCTTACGCTATCAAAAACGCAGTACAGTAGAGGTACCGCAAGATGTTGCTCAAGATACGGAACTTATTTTGGGTGACAGCATGGGTGAAATGTTCTTTTATTGCGCCATGGCCGATGTGGTCTTAATGGGCGGTAGCTTCAAACCGTTCGGTTGCCAAAATGTAATTGAGCCGGCCGGTTTGGGAGTGCCCGTGATCGTTGGCCCGAGTACTTTTAATTTCTCGGAAGTGGTCAGACAGGGTAAAGCCGCTCAGGCGGTTTGGCAGGTAGCCGATATGGCAGAGGCCGTGACGCTTGCACATCGTTGGATTGATGATCCCGGTGTGTTATCAGAATTGAAAAACTGCGCATTGACGTTTGCAAAGACACACGTAGGTGCGACCGAACGAACCATGAAAGTATTGGATAAGTTATGGCAAAAATGATTCCAAAAATTGTGACGATTGCCGGCGTAGACCCTTCGGGGGGCGCAGGAGTATTGGCCGATATCAAAACGATGAGTGCATTGGGTGGCTATGGTTGCGGAGTCATCGCAGCATTGACGGCTCAAAACACCAAGAAGGTGACCGGTGTGCAGCCGGTGCCAGCGGACTTTGTACGCTTGCAGTTAAAAACCCTTTTTGAAGACGTGCATATTGATGCCGTCAAAATCGGTATGTTGGCCGATCCCGCAGTCATTAAAGTCGTGGCAGAGGCAATTAAGCGCTACAAACCGGCCTACGTGGTCATTGATCCTGTGATGGTGGCAAAAAGCGGCGATCGGTTGTTGCCTGAAGAAAGTGTTGAGGCGTTAAAGACCGAGCTTTTGCCCTTGGCAACGATTTTGACGCCTAATTTGCCTGAAGCGACCGCTCTTTGCGGTCGAACCGAAGAGATCAAGGCAGAGTCCGAGATGCCGGCATTGGCGCGTGAATTGCTGGAATTAATGAGCTCGGGTAGTTGGTTGTTACTGAAAGGCGGACACTTTAGCGGCCCTGAAGTGCCGGACTTTTTGACAGACGGTCAGACAGACCGGATTCTCAATGCTCGTCGTATTGAAACGAAGAATACGCACGGCACGGGCTGCACGTTGTCTTCGGCGATTGCGACGTTGTTGCCCCAGACACAAAATGTGCCCGAAGCTGTTCAAAAGGCAAAGGAATATCTGAGTGCTGCCATCTTGCATAGCGATGAGTTGGCCGTGGGCCGTGGTCACGGACCGGTACATCATTTCTACAATATTTGGAAGTAACTCATAGGTGCTTGTAACTCATTGAGGCAAAACGGGAATAAATAAGGAGCACAAAAAAAGCGAAAAAATATTTGCTTTTTTAAAAAGGGCTCTGTAATATTCCACCTCTCTGGCGGGTTAGCTCAGTCGGTTAGAGCAGAGGAATCATAATCCTTGTGTCCGGGGTTCGAGTCCCTGACTCGCCACCAGAATTCAAAAGCGAAGGTCCAAAAACCTTCGCTTTTTCACTTCTTCACCGTGGCTCACTTCTTCTTGCCCCTTTCATTTCCAGGCTTTTCAGCAAAACTTCCATAATCAAATCGCGCGACAACTCCGCAGCAATCAGTGTTAAACCTGAAAGTTGCAGTTTCTTAACTGACTAAGTTTTCAAGCACCACTTTAAACACCCTTCTCAATAACAACCCATTGAAATATTTAACGATTTTGATGGGTTTTGCTTGCATTTTAACGAGTCAATTGGTATAATTATATTAACTCGTTAAAAAGAATTCGTATCATGGCTCGTCCCGTCTCCGGCACCGTTAAAACAAGCCAAGTCAAGGTGAAGCAGAAAAACGGCGATATTTACGTTCTTGAAAGAAAGAGCGTCTATGCCCCTGAAAAAGGCTATACAAAGTCTCTCGGAACTCGTTTGATCGGTAAGATTCCAGCCGGTCAGAGCGAAATGGTTCCCACGCGTGCTCGCAAAAATAAAGCCGAAACCGCTCCTGTGGTGGCCATTCGTCAACGAGTTGGATTGACGCAAATTCTTCAGTGGATCGGTGAGGCTTCCGGCATTGATGAAGATCTTTATTCAGCTACCGATACGGCAACCGCTCAGAAGATTTTGACACTGGCTCAATATTGGCTGGCCAACGAAGGCAAGACCCTGCCTCACATCGAAAAGTGGCAGATGACGCATCCGACTCCTTACGCTGCCGGGCTTTCAGAGAGCAACTACAGCCGCTTATTCGATGAGCTGGGTCGTGATGAACAAGTTCAGCAAAATTACTTCAAGAATCGGGCCTTGCGTTTGGATGACGCTCCGTCCATTGCCTTTGACTCAACCACCATCTCAACGTATTCGCATCAACAGATCGATGCTCGTCAAGGTTTCAACAAGGCAGAAGACGGACTCAATACCGTCAAGCTTTTAACGCTGTACTCCGTTAAAACCCGTCAACCGATCGCTTTCAACAAACAACCGGGAAACTTGCCTGAGGTCACAAGTTTGGAAAATGCGCTCAATGAGCTGACGTTTCTTGATCTTAAACGTCCTTTGATCGTGACTGACAACGGCTACTACAGTCAAAGTAACATCACTGAGATGACGCGCCGCCATAAGCAATTTTTGACCCTGGCTTCGATCGACATCAAGTGGATCGGTAAGCACTTAAATGATCATCGCGAAGAGCTTGAAACGGCAGGCAGCCTCTGTCCTTGGGACAGTACTATCCATGGCATTACGGTGCCGGTGATGCACGAAATCACCTGGCAACGAGAAAGAAATCGAGGCGCAGCACAAGCCGGAGAGGTTGGTAAGGAGTCCCATCGTTATTATCTTCACTTTTTCCTCAATCGCACTAACGTTGCTCGGGACGATCAGCGTCTCATGGAGGACTTGTGGCAGCTTAAGCAACTGGTTTCAGACGGTGTTGAACTGTCGGACTCGGCTCAAAAGAAAGCTGATCGCTTTTTGATCGTACATCATCGAGGCCGCGGCGGTCGTCTTCAAGTTCAATTTAACGAAGAGGCCATCAAAGAAGCTCGTAAAAACTACGGTTACTTTGTGTTGATCTCAAACAAAGCGATGGATTGCTTCCAAGCGCTTGAAGACTACCGTTTGAGAGAGAAAATCGAGGAAGCCTTCAAGGTGCACAAGGATCGACTCGACGGCACTCGCACTCGAGTGTGGTTCTCTGACAGTCTGCGCGGGAGGATGTTCGTGCAATTTGTAGCTTTAGGCTACTACTGCTTCTTGATGAGCAAAATCAAGGAACTCAAAGAAACACTGGGAACCGATCCGCAACTGACTCAGACACAGCGCGATGATGAACTGGGGCTCAAGCGCTGGCTTGAACAGCGCAGCCTAGGGCAGATATTGGACTGGTTTGATTGCCAGGAAGAGACGTGCATTCAAACAGAAACCGGTCACAAACGCTGGACGTTGGAAAACACACAACGAGACCGGCTCCTGTTGAGCAAACTCGGGATTCAATGACGAGTTAAGAAGTTGCAACTTTCAGGATTGTTTGTGCAGAAAATGCGGCAAGTCTCGCATTGCATCGCAAATTAGGTTTCCGAGAGGTGGGCACTCTTCACGCAGTCGGGCAAAAGTTCGGGCGCTACCTCGATACTCATATTTGGGAGTTGGTGCTCGAAGCTCCAGAAGTCTAAAAACACTTTGCCCGCGAATTTCTCGCGGGCAAAGGCAGTTGCGTGTTAATCCATTAGCGACCCGGTACGACTAGCACGGGTGTGTTGCATGCCGCAATCATTGCACGAGTGGCGCTGCCGAACACGAGTGAGCGTAAAGCACTCTTGCCGTGAGATCCCATGACCATGATGTCAAGGTTATTTTCCGCGTAATCAGGCAAAACCACCTCAGCATCGCCAACAAGCTTTTTCGACCCAACTGGAACGCCGGCCACATCAAATTTTTCCAACGTATCATGAACAGCGTAGTTAAATTCAAGTTCCTCAATATCCGCCCAAGTCGATTGCGGCGGAATGGGTTTGACTTCAATGAATTCAGGCGCATAGAACGGTTCGTCGCTCACGACGTGAATAATTTCGAAAGTCGCCTCAGGACCGAAAAAGCCGCGGTGTTTGATGATGTAATCAGCACACATTGGACCGAAGCTTGAGCCGTCGACCGAGAGCCCTACCTTGGGGGCCGGACCGGTGGCCTTATTGCCGTCACGACAGATCAACACGGGGCACTTGGCACGAGCAATCGTTGATTGCGAAACAGAACCCATGTACAGATTCTTCATCGGTGTTAAACCTCGAGCACCCATGACTATCAAATCCGCGCGAGAGACGTTTGCATAGTCGGCAATCATCTCAGCGGCATGTCCGACCAAGAAAGTCTTCTTGACAGACACCGGCATCTCTTCGAGCTCGTGAGTCAAAGACGTCCAGACGTTTTGCGCTTCAGCTGCGTAGTAACTTTCGGCATCAAAATCACCCCGTTCGGACACACGGTCCGAGAGGGGCTTTTGCACGTAGAGCAATTCCACATCGGGACGTTCGCTCTCAAGCCAAGATTTTCTGGCCAACAAGAATCGAACGGCTTCGCGGCAGTCCAAGCCGCCGTCAACAGGGATCAAAACACGCATAAACCGAAACTCCATATTGTTATTGTTTGGTATTGGTGAAAAATTAACTAAATCAAATAGTTATTTCTAGGGAAGAATTTCTCACCACTCGGTTTTAGTGTACTCCTTTATTGGGAATAGAAGGCGTTAAATAGGAAAGTTCTGCGTTGCGTCAAAAGCCGATGAAATATTTCTGCTGTTATTGATCTGTTTTACTCAGAAAATAGATTGAAAAACCTAGAAAAATCAAAATGAAAAGCCAAATCAATCCGACTATAATTAGCTCTTTCCTTGTTTAAAACAATCGTAGTTCATTATGCAAGATTTGTCCCAGATCGTTTCCGAGGCACAGAATGCCTTTGCGCAGGCTCAAACACCTGCCGCACTTGAAGATGCTAAAGCCAAGTTTTTAGGTAAAACGGGTAGCATCACGATGCTCATGAAGGGCTTGTCCAAACTCACGCACGAAGAAAAGCGTGAAATGGGACAAAAGCTCGGCGCAACCAAGCGTACCGTGGAAGAAGCCTTGGAGGCTCGTCGTGAAGCGCTGGCTACCGAAAAGCTTAACGCTCGCTTGGCCGCTGAAGCATTGGATGTGACGTTACCGGGGCGCAAGTATCCGCAAGGTGGTATTCATCCGGTAATTGTGACCCAAATGCGCATTGAAGAGATTTTCCGCTCCATCGGTTTTGATGTTGCCGATGGCCCTGAAATTGAAACGGACTGGTACTCATTTACAGCACTCAATAACCCGCCTAACCATCCAGCTCGTTCCATGCAAGATACTTTCTACGTGGATCGTGAAGATGAAACGGGTAAGCTCTTACCCTTGCGTCCGCACACCTCTCCTATGCAAGTTCGATACGCTCGTACGCATACGCCTCCCATTAAAGTGTTGGCTCCGGGCCGTACGTATCGTGTCGACAGTGACGCAACGCACTCACCGATGTTCCACCAAGTTGAAGGTTTGTGGATTGATACCGATGTCAGCTTCTCTGACTTAAAAGGTGTGTATACCGACTTCTTGCGTCAATTCTTTGAAACGGATGCTCTTAAGGTGCGTTTCCGCCCGAGCTACTTCCCGTTTACCGAACCTTCGGTTGAAGTGGACATGATGTTTACAAGCGGTCCGAAGAAAGGTCGCTGGTTGGAAATTTCCGGCGCCGGAGAAGTGCATCCCGAAGTCGTTCGCAACTATGGGCTCGATCCCGAGCGCTATATCGGCTTTGCCTTTGGTTCCGGTCTCGAACGCTTGACGATGTTGCGTTACGGGATCGATGACTTGCGTCTTTTCTTTGAAGGCGACTTGCGCTTCTTGAAGCAATTCAATCGTTAATGGCTCAACGTAAAACAAAAGAGAAAGAAGATGTTATTTTCTGAAAGCTGGTTACGCTCTTACATTAATCCGCAAATGACCACCGATGAGTTGTGTGAAGCCATGACGATGTCGGGTCTTGAAGTTGAAGAAGTGAGCTCGGTGGCTCCTGCCTTCACGGGTGTTGTTGTTGCTCGAGTTTTGTCGGTGAAGGATCATGAAAACTCGGATCACTTGCATATCTGTCAAGTCGACACGGGTGATGGCGATCCTGTTCAAATTGTCTGTGGTGCTCCGAACGTGCGCGAAGGTATTTTGGTGCCGTGCGCTAAGATCGGTGCCGTTTTGCCGGGTAACTTCACAATCAAACAAGCCAAGATGCGAGGTGAAATCTCTATGGGGATGCTCTGCTCAGCTCGCGAGTTGGGCATCACCGAAGATCACTCCGGGCTTTGGATTTTGCCCGATGATTTGACGGTGGGTGAGGATATCCGCACCGCTTGTCATTTGGATGACAAGAAAATTGAAATTAAATTAACGCCGAACCGTGGTGATGCATTGTCTCTCGTGGGGGTGGCACGCGATTTGCACGCAGTAACAGGTGCTCCTTTAACGTTGCCGGAAATCAAACCCGTGCCAGCCAATTCCGACACGAAGATCGATATTGAAATTGAAGCCCCGGATCTTTGCGGCCGTTACACCACGCGTCGCATTGATAACCTCAATATTCACGCACCGACCCCTCAGTGGATGAAGGACCGCTTGGAACGAAGCGGCCAACGTAGCATTTCTGCTTTGGTGGATATCTCTAACTACGTCATGCTTGAATGGGGCGTGCCCACTCACTTTAGTGACGCCGAAAAGATTAAAGGCGGCAAATACGTCGTGCGTTGGGGCAAAGACGGCGAAAAGCTCGAACTCTTAAACGGTCAAACCGTTGAAGTAACCCCGGAATTCGGTGTCATCTGTGACGCTGAAGGTCCCAAGGTGCTCTCGGGCATCATGGGTGGCGAAGATACGAAGGTGACCGATGAAACGACGTGCGTTTCCATCGAGTCGGCTTTCTGGCATCAAAAGGCCATCCAAGGTCGCTGCCGCAAGCTCAATTTCTCCACCGATGCTGCCTATCGTTATGAACGAGGCGTTGATTTCGGTCGTACTGAAGACGTGTTGCAATACATCACGCAATTGGTTGTTGAAATTTGTGGTACTGACAAAACGGCCGTCGGTCCTGTCATTGATGCTGTGACCGTGTTGCCTGAACGTGGCGTTGTAACGATGCGTGCCGATCGTGCTCGCAAGGTCATCGGCATGGATATTGCCACGGAGACGATGGCTGAATGCTTCAAGCGTTTGGGCTTTGAATTTACGTTAGACAATGAAGTTTTCTCCGTGAAGTCGCCTTCCTATCGCTTCGATATCGAAATTGAAGAAGATTTGATTGAAGAAGTCGCTCGCTTAGTGGGTTATGAAAAGTTGCCCGATGTGCCCCCGATGGCCAAAGCCGAAATGCACACTCGTGCCGAAGGAACCCGCACGGCGCACGACTTGCGTCGTCAATTGGCTAACCTTGGCTACCAAGAGTTGATTAACTTCAGCTTTGTGCCCGAAGAATGGGAAAAAGACTTTGCGGGCAATGATAAGCCCATCAAGCTCTTAAACCCCATCGCCAGCCAATTGTCCGTGATGCGTACACAAATGGTGGGCGGCTTGGTTGACATTCTCAAATATAACCTCAACCGTAAGGTCGGTAGTGCCAAGCTCTTTGAAATCGGTCGTATTTTCCGTCCTGATGAAACAGTTGTGACGACGGAATTTTCCGTCAAGGGCGTGGATCAACCTGTGCGAGTTGCCGGCCTTTTGTATGGCGATGCCATGGGTGAGCAATGGGCCGTTCCTGCTCGTTTGGCAGACTTCTTTGATGCTAAGGGTGATGTAGAACGTCTCCTTTATCCGTTAACGGCTCGCTTTGTTGCCAAGAGCTTCCCGGCATTGCATCCGGGACGTAGCGCTGCCATTGTCATTGACGGTAAGGAAGTGGGTTTTGTGGGTGAGTTGCATCCGAAATTGCAACAAACCTATGGATTGCCCCACGCACCGATCGTCTTTGAAATGGATTTGAATGCGCTCACGAAGGCTCCTGTGCCTTGGCACGAACCCGTGAGCAAGTTCCAACCGATTTTGCGTGACGTCAGTGTTGTTGTGCCGCATGGAGTGACTTTTGATGCACTTCAAGATGCCGTGCTTGAAGCGGCACAAAAAGATGCTCGCTTAAAGGGCTTTGAATCCTTGAGTCTTTTTGACCTTTACCAAAAGCCGGCCCAAGAAGGCGTGCCCGCTGAAACCAGTATGGCACTTCACTTGCGCATTCAACCGACCGACGAGAGCTACTCCGGTCCCGAGGCCGAAGCTGCACTTGAAGCCGTTATTGAAGCACTGGCTAGCGTTGGAGCAACGTTGCGTCAATAATGTCGCCTCTTAGAGACGGCCGCAGAGGTTGCCGATAGGGCGCCTCTGGGGCCCTTGCTGTGTTAAAAGGGGCTTTAAGAAATGTAATAAATTTCCTTAAAAATCAAAGGAAAATGATTCTTTGGTACAATGCCCCAATGTTCTGATTAACGTTACTTTTTAAGAGAGATTGCGATGGAAACGAAAACCATGACGAAAGCAGATTTGGTAGAGATGCTTTTTATCCGCAAGGGGATCAATAAGCGTGAGGCCAAGGAAATGGTCGATGCGTTTTTTGATGAAATCCGCGGAGCATTAGAAAGCGGCCGTCCGGTGAAATTGTCCGGTTTCGGCAACTTCCAACTGCGCGACAAGGCTCAACGCCCGGGCCGCAATCCCAAGACCGGGGAAGAAATTGCCATCACGGCTCGTCGCGTGGTGACTTTTCACGCCAGTCAAAAATTAAAAGATGCGGTCGCCAAGACCCATCCTTCTTTGCAAGAAGAATCCGCTAACTAATCCTTCGGGAGATCAAGATGGCTTCTGAAGAACCCGTACGGATGCTTGAGGCTGATTCCGGCGCCTTTGAGCTCACCGAAATTGATGCGCCTGAGGAGGAATTGCTCGGGCGTTATCTGCCGATTGGCGATGTGGCCAAATCGATTGGGGTTAATCCCTCGGTGTTGCGTTTCTGGGAGCAGGAATTCCCGCAATTGCGTCCCACTAAACGCGGCAATCGCCGCTACTACTGCTCGGAAGACGTCGCGCTCATTCGCACGATTCAACATCTGCTCTATGAAGAGCACTACACCATTTTGGGTGCTCGCAATAAGATTCACGAGTTGCAAGTCCAAAATAAGGTCAAAGGGATTTTGGATGAGAAAAAGAGTGCTCCGTTGGTCGGCGCTAAATCGAAAAAGTCCCAAAAGTTTGACTTCAAAGGGGCTTTGGCCGAGTTGCGCGCTATCCGCGAATTGTTAGCGACGCCGGATATTCTTGAGCATGCTCGCCAAGAAAAATTGGCCAAAGAGAAGGCCGAACGTGAGGCTGTAGAAAATTTCACGCTGGTTTCCGAAGATCTTAATGATCTGCTTGCGCAAGAAGCCGCTCAAGAAACGCAAAATGCGATTGAAGAGGCTATTGAGGCGCAAGAAGAGGTCATTGCCCCTCACTCCTATGACTTGGGAGCGATCGGTGTGGAAAGTGAAGACTTTTTGCAACCGAGCCCGATGATCGGAAACATGAAATGCGGTGAGACGAAAGAAAAGGTAGTTCAAGACAAAGCACCGAAGGCTGAGGATAACGCTAAAAAGACTCAGGAAGAAAAAGTTGAGAAAAAGGTGGATACGTCGCACTTAGTCGTGCCGCCTTTGCCCGGTCAGGGGCCAACGGCTTTTACCATCGGCATGAAAGTTCCTAAAGGAGCTCAAGCGTCAACATTGACCTATTCGTCAACCAAGATGTGGAAAAAGTAAGATCGGGGATTGGTTTTACTATTGCGAAAGCGTTTTCGTTAGTGTAAGATTCCCGTTCTCTGTCGGGGCGTAGCGCAGCCTGGTAGCGCACTTGCATGGGGTGCAAGGGGTCGCGAGTTCGAATCCCGCCGCCCCGACCACAGAATTTGAAATAAGGAGATGACGAAAGTTGTCTCCTTTTTCACATCTAGAGAAACATTTCTTGCAAATCGGATAAAAACGCCCAGCCTTTTCCCGTTGCTTTAATGCGAGAGGCTCCCTCAGGCATCAATCCAAGCCCTCTGGCGCGATTGAGGTTTTCTTGAATGTCTTCCATCGTCAAATGCGTGCGTTGCGTCAGAAGGGTGCTATCGACGCCCTCCTTGAGTCTTAACACATTGAGCATAAATTCGAAGGCTTGTTCGTCTTTTTCTACGACTCGGTTTTCTGCGACAGCATTACCGGCAAGGGCGTGTGAGATGAAACTCTCAGGATTGCTAAAACGTCTTTCTCGGACAATGGTGTCATTTGTAAGCGTGATTTTGGAGTGAGCGCCTGCGCCGCATGCGATGTAGTCCCCAAATTGCCAGTAGTTGAGATTGTGGCGGCAACGTTTCCCTGGGCGCGCGTAACCCGAGACTTCATAATGTTCAAATCCGGCCGCTTCCAACGTCTCAATCACAGTATCTTGCATCAGCGCACAGAGATCTTCGTCTGGAAGATCATTGGGCGTATGTTTAGCAAAGACAGTATTGGGTTCAATCGTGAGCTGATAGAAGGACAAATGTGTTGACTCGGCGGATAAAGCCTCAGCAAGGTCAAATTTAAGCCCTGAGAGCGTTTGACCGGGCAGGGCAAACATCAGGTCCAAGTTAAAGTTCTCAAACGTTTCTCGGGCGATTTTGATGGCTTTAAGAGCCTCCGCTCGATTGTGTACCCGTCCGAGGCGCTTAAGAAGGCAATCGTCAAAGCTTTGAATGCCCATCGAGAGGCGATTGACGCCGCTTTGTCGATACGCTTTGAAGTTAGCGACATCTACCGTGCCGGGATTGGCTTCAAGCGTAATTTCGATGTCGTTGGCGAAAGGAAACAAATCATTTGCTCGAGTCAGAAACCGATCGAGCAAATTAGGAGCAATGAGTGAAGGCGTTCCTCCGCCGATAAAAATGCTTTGAAGCGGTCGATTGGCCGTCAAAGGAAGACTTTTTTCGAGATCGAGAATTAACGCTTCGATATAACGCTCTGCCGGGTTGTCCTCCTTGGGCAGAGCGTGCGAATTAAAGTCGCAATAAGGGCACTTTTGAAGGCACCAAGGCCAGTGAACGTAAAGGGAGAGGGGTATAGCGGTTACGTCCATCTTTAAAGCGCCCAGCGGCGTTGAATTTCTTCAATGAGTTTAACCATGGCTTGGCCACGGTGACTGATGGCATTTTTTTCGTCAGCCGTCAATTCGGCAGCCGTTTTGCCAAGTTCGGGAAGGTAGAAATAGGGATCGTACCCGAAACCGCCTTCGCCAGCCGGAGTGTCGATCACTTTTCCGTACCAACGACCTTCAGCAATAACGGGCTCAGGATCGTCGGCATGACGAACGGCCACAAGAACACAAGTGTAGTGAGCACCACGGTCGGCGGCGTTTTGAAGTTTTTGAACTAAAAGGGCGTTGTTTTTATCATCGGTTGCACCTTCTCCGCTAAAGCGCGCGGAATAGACTCCGGGAGCGCCGCCCAATGCATTGACGCAAATGCCGGAATCGTCAGCGATTGCTGGAAGCCCCGTGATTTTTGCGGCATGTCTGGCTTTCAAAAGACAATTTTCGATAAAAGTGCCGTAGGGTTCTTCGGCTGCCGGAACATTAAATTCGCCTTGTGGGTGAACTTCGATTTTTAGCGGTTCCAAAAGCCGAGTGAATTCTCTGAGTTTGCCTTTATTGTTACTAGCTAAAACGATTTTCACAGTAGATACTCCCCTTAGGCGTTTTGAAGCGTTTCGTTTTGAAGGGCAATGATTTGAGCAATTGCCCCTTTAGCAAGTTGAGTCATGGCGGCCATTTCTTCTTCGGAGAAGGGTTCGCCTTCGGCAGTTCCTTGAATTTCGACGAAACGACCGTCACTTGTCATCACAAAGTTCATGTCGGTTTCACAGTGACTGTCCTCGGCATAGTCAAGATCGGCTACGGGGGTGCCTTCAAAAATGCCGACGCTGACCGCGGCCACATTGCCCTTAATGGGGGATTCGGTGATTTGTTGCTTTTCAAGCATTTTTCGAACAGCCAAAGCCAGTGCAACCCAGGCGCCGGAAATAGACGCACAGCGCGTGCCGCCATCGGCTTGGATGACATCACAGTCTAAGTGAATGGTGAACCCTTGAATTTTGGTTCGATCAACAACTGCACGAAGTGCTCGACCGATTAAGCGCTGAATCTCTTGTGTGCGGCCGGATTGTTTCCCTTTGGCGGCCTCACGGTCACAGCGAGTGTGCGTGGCGCGTGGCAAAAGTCCATATTCGGCCGTTAGCCACCCCTCAGGCTTGTCTTTTAGAAACCGTGGCACGCCTTCTAACACCGAAGCCGTGCAGATGACCTTGGTGTCACCCACTTCAACTAAAACAGAGCCTTCGGCGTGTTTTGTGTAGTGCGGTGTAAACCGCACGGTGCGAATCTCATCGGGAAGGCGTTCAGAAGGACGAATCATGGTGAATTCTCCGAAATTATTAGTGTTTTGCTTTTATGCCGCTATTGGCTTTGTTTTGGCGTTGGGTCGGTTTTGGGGAAAAGAGCATCGTTCCGCCCATGGCTGCCGTCCAGGGGCCAGCAAGGCCTGTGTGAGGTTGCCAATGCTGACCACTGTCGTCGCTTACTAAATAGCCCTTATCGGTTTGGGCGTAAAGCATTGTCTCTTTGGCGTCAAGCGCCAAGAATCTGCCGAAATCTTTGCTGACAAAACGCGGGTGCCAGAAGCGAGCCTCTTGCGAGGAAACATAAACACCTTTTTCCGTGGCGGCAAAAAGCTTATTTTGGAATGTCAGTAGTGAAAAGAATTGCCCACAGAGGTTGCCGTCATACTTTAAGCGCCAGCGAGAGCCCGAGGAAGCTTGATAAATCGCACTGTTTGTGCAGGCATAAAGCATATTGTCAAAGCTTTCGATATCCACAAAAGGAGCATCCTTTCGGGGAGGACAAATTTGTTGAGCGACGGGACTCTCAAGGTCAAACGCATGAATACCTGAGTCACTGACCACGAAAAGTTGGTTCCGGTGAACGGTCAGGCCGAAGAGTTTGCCGAGAGAGTCGTTTTCATTGTCAAAAAATATTGACCAGTTCTCACGGCCATCGTGGCTGACTTCTATGCGATTGAAAAGGTAATTGAGGCGAAAGCTCACGCCTTCGGGCCCGTTTGTCACTAAAGGCATTATGTGATGTTCCGTTGGCAGATAGACGCATGGATTGTAGCCTAAAAGTTATCGGGGGTTGGACCGAGACATTTGTACGAGTAGCTCGAAATTCTTTTGGCGCAAGTGTTGTAGGATGATTTTCGAGAATTTGTGTTGTTATTTTGCAACAGAGTGATGGGTTAAAAGGGAGCGATTCTTGACAAACGGGGAGGGGTAGTGTAGGAAAATTTCAGACAGCAAAGCAATTGTCTTGCCGATGATTGACTTTCAACATAGCAAAATTCCATTTTCTGAAGGAATAAAAAATGAAAAAGACTTTAGCTGCTGTTGCTGTCTTGAGCGCCTTTGCAGGCTCTGCTCTTGCCGCTGATGTGACGATCTATGGTCGTTTGGATGCCGCATTGCAATATAAGAACTCGGAAGTCAGGGTTTCGATGGTAAAAAAGTTGTCGATGACTCTGCTTGGGGCATGGAGTCCGGTGGTTCTACGACGAGCCGTTTGGGTATCAAGGGTACGGAAGAAATCTCCGAAAACTTGACGGTCGGTTTCGTTTTGGAACAAAAGCTTTTGACGGATACGGGCGGTGATTCCGATACGGATCGCCTCTTCGACCGTGAATCTGTTGTGTACGCAAAGACGAATCTCGGTACATTGTATGCCGGTCGTATCAACTCTATGTGGTCTGATGGCGGTTCTACCAATTTCTGGGCTGGCAATTATGTTGTGTTCGGAACGGGAACGGGCGGCTCCATCGGTGCTGGTACAAGCTTAATGGTTGGTCACAGCCGTGCTGACAACCGTTTGAGCTATGTTTCTCCGACGTTTGCCGGTTTCACGGCTTACGCTGAATATGACATGGGTTCTGATGATGCAGAAGAAAACACGCGTGAATCCGACCGTGGTGCTGCTTTGGGCTTGAACTACAAGAATGGCGCCTTCGGTGCTGGTTTGGTGTTGACGACTGTATTTGAAGAAGACAGTCTCGGTAAGAAGGTAAATGCTGCTGGTGACGGTTGGACAGATGCCAAAGCTTATGGTGATGATCCTGAAGATCAATTCACGGTTAACTTGGGTATGAGCTATGACTTTGGTGTTGCCAAGGTGATGGTTGCAGGCCAATACTTCAAGGATGCCAATAGTGTCGGCTTGTTCACAGATGATGAAATCTGGGGCTATGACAATAACTTTGACCAACTCGAAGGTTATGGTTTTGCTTTAGGTGCTGACATTCCGCTCGCTGGCGGTACCTTGACGGTTGGCGGTTCTTACACCGACGGTGAAGATAAGGGTGACGGTGCTACTTTGTACGGCGAAGTTAAGGACGGTGTCGGTGAAAGCTACACCTGTAAAAACATGGAATTCAGTGGCTATAACGTAGCAGCTCAATACAAATATCCGCTCAGCAAGCGCACCCGCCTTTACGGTACGGTTGGTTACACCAAGCTTGAATGGGATTACCAAGACGCTGTTGACAAGGCTGAATACGAAAGCTTCGGTGCCAACGTCGGCATCGCCCACTACTTCTAATCTGAGTTAGGCAGTTTCCTACTACCTTCTGCCAAACTTGGTTAGTCGTTAGGCAACTTCCTCGGGACGACGGTTCCGAGGGGGTGCCTTTTGTTGTTTTTGCGCAACAATTTTATGTCTTTTTGGTTTTGTTTTCTTGACAGACGGGGGGGGGTAGTGTAGGAGAATTTCAGACAGCAAAGCAATTGTCTTGTCGATGATTGACTTTCAAATGAAGAAACATTCCATTCTTAAAAGGAATTTACTGCTATGAAAAAGACTTTAGCTGCTGTTGCTGTCTTGGGTGCCTTTGCTGGCTCCGCCTTGGCTGCTGATGTTACGATCTACGGTCGTATCGATACAGGCCTTGGTTACACGAATACCGAAAAGTTTAATCAAAATGGGGTGAAAACAACTGACGATTCAGCCCTTTCCATGATCTCTGGTGGTTCTACGACGAGCCGCTTTGGTATCAAGGGTTCTGAAGAAATCTCTGAAAACTTGACGGTTGGTTTCGTTCTCGAAAAAGGCTTGACAATCGACGATGGCACGTCAAAGAATGACACGATGTTTGATCGTGAAAGTTCTCTTTGGGTTAAGACGAATTTTGGTACTGTCTACGCAGGTCGTTTAGGTAGCTTGTTCTCTGATGGCGGTTCGATGGCGATGTGGGGTAATCACGTGGCTTTCGGCTCTGGCACGGGTGGTAGCTACGGTGCTGGTTACACCTTGTTGGCTTCTCAAAGTCGTGCTAGCAATCGTATTTCCTACGCCTCTCCTGTTGTTGGTGGCTTTAAGTTCGCCGCTGAATACTCCATGGGTGGAGCTGAAGAAAATACTCGTGATACAGACCGCGAAGCAGCCTTAGGCGTTGAATACAAGAACGGTGCATTTGGCGCAGCAATGGTTGTTGGGACCATCATTGAAGAACGCGCAGAGCACGGTGTCGATCCTGAAGATCAATACACGGTTAGCCTTGCAGCTGATTATGACTTTGGTGTAGCTAAGGTTTACTTGGCTGGTCAATATTTCAAGGATGCCAATACGGTTGGATCCTTTAATACGGATAACTTCGCAACGGCCTTTACTGAACGTGATGAACTCGAAGGTTACGGTTTTGTTGTCGGTGCCGATGTTCCGTTAGCAGGTGGTACGTTGACGGTTGGTGGCGCTTACACGGATGGTGAAGATAAGGCCAAGGACTCGAGTCTTGAATTCAGTGGTTGGAACGTTGGCGCTCAATACAAGTATCAATTGAGCAAGCGTACCCGTGTTTACGCGACTGTCGGTTATACCGATCTTGAAGCTGAACAAGACAGCTGGTCTGACAAGGAAGAGTACAAGTACTGGGGTGGCAACATCGGTATGGCTCACTACTTCTAATCTGAGTTCCGGCAGTTTTACTACTACCTTCTGCCAAACTTAATTAGTCGTTAGGCAACAACCTCGCGGTGACGATCGCGGGGTTTTGCCTTTTGTTGTTTTTGTACAACAAAAATTTCATTTAGAAAGTAATGAATATTTCTTTGATTTTTCAATTAGTTGTTTGTTTTCTTTGCTTCAGTAAGTAATGTTTGTCCCAATATCTGGAGCAAATAAAAGTTTGACTAAAAGTTCTCAGACGCGTAACAATGCAACTCAAGCAGAAGACGTTCTGCGTTTTCCTCTAGAGGAAAAATTCTTTTTTCAAAAAGGTAGTAATCATGAAAAAGACTTTAGCTGCTGTCGCCGTTCTCGGCACATTTGCTGGCACCGCTTTGGCTGCCGACGTCACCCTTTATGGTAAGGTTGACTATGGCTTCGTGTATAGCGAAGTTAATAATGTTGGTGGCTCCAACCAAGACTCTGATTCTTTTGGTCTTGAATCTGGTGTGAGCTCTGGCTCCCGCTTCGGTTTGAAGGGTTCCGAACAGATCTCTGAAGGTTTGACAGTTGGTTTCCAATTGGAACAAGGTTTCAACGCTGATGATGGTACTTTCGGTTCTGGTAGTCGCATGTTCCATCGTGAAGCTCGTGTCTATGTTGCTACGGACTACGGTACTTTCCACTTTGGTCGCTTCGGTGCCTTAGATTCTGGTACGGGCTCTTTGGACGTCGTTGGTGGCTTCTCAGCTTCTGGCACGGGTTATGCTGGCACGTTGGACCAAAGCACGGTTATGACGACCTATAGCCGTATGGACAACTCCATTGCTTATACCTCTCCGGAATTTGCTGGTGTGAAGGTGTCAGCCATGGTTTCTTTGAAGCAAGATGACACGGTTGCAGCTGGCGAGGAAAGCAAACACACTGCAGATCGTTACTATGGTTTGGGCGTCTCTGGTCAATGGGGTAACCTTGGTGCTGGCTTAGTTGTTAGCCAATCGGATATCGCATTCGCCGGCACGAAGGATGGCGTTGATGCCGGTGAACCTTTTGAGGACGATGTTCTCAACGTAACCGCTGGTGTGAACTATGACTTTGGTGTCGCTAAAGCTTACTTAGCAGCCAACTACACGGATGGTGGAGAATGGGGCGTAGAGAAGGGTGTTAAGGATTCGTACTATGATGTAGAAAGTATGGGTCTTGTTGCCAGCGTTGAAGCTCCTGTTGCTTCTGGTACCCTTGAAGCAATGGTTGGCTACGGAGTGGCTTCCATTGATTACGCAGATGCTACGTTAGATGACACAGATGCCAAGGTTTGGACAGTCGGCGCTTTCTATAAGTATCCGCTTAGCAAGCGTACGTACATGTATACTGGTGCCGGTTACACAACGGTCGACTACGATGTGAAGACATTGAAGGACGAAGACACCACTACCGTGTACGCTGGCCTTTGCCACAACTTCTAATCTAATCGCGTAAATCTCCAATTTACTGATTAGTTGAGGTCTGCCCCGACAGTTTAGACTGCCGGGGCTTTTCACATCTGAATCCCTGATATACTTCGCCATTTAACCATTTGATCAACCCGCATCTACATCTAATATATAGATGCTTTTTGTGCAACGGATGTAAACCGTGACCGCGAAAAAATTATTCTTACGCAGCTTCGGTTGCCAAATGAACGACTATGACTCCGAAAAAATTATTGACCTCATGGCCGAGCACGGCTACGAGCGAACGGATGTCATTGAAGAAGCCGATTTAGTCGTTTTTAATACTTGTTCCATTCGAGAAAAATCTCAAGAAAAAGTTTTCTCTGACTTGGGCCGTGTGCGTGAAGCCAAACGTGAATCTGGCAAAGACGATATGGTGATTGCCGTGGGCGGCTGTGTGGCCAGCCAAGAAGGCAAAAAGATCCTTTCTCGTGCGCCTTACGTCAATATTGTTTTTGGCCCGCAAACATTGCATCGTTTGCCTGAGATGCTTCAAAAGTATCTTGAGACCAAGCGAGCTCAAGTCGATATTCGTTTTCCAGAAATTGAAAAATTTGATCACTTGGCCGCTCCCAAAGCCCGTGGCGCAACAGCTTTCGTATCCATCATGGAAGGTTGCAGTAAATACTGCTCCTACTGTGTCGTACCCTATACACGAGGCGAAGAAATCTCACGTCCTTTGGCCGATGTCTTAATTGAAGTGGCCACCTTAGCAGGTCAAGGTGTTAAAGAAGTGACACTTTTAGGCCAAAACGTTAATGCCTATCGTGGCATTGCGCCTGATGGTGAAATCGCCGACTTTGCCATGTTGCTTGAATATGTGGCTGAGATTGACGGCATTGAGCGTATCCGTTATACAACCTCTCACCCCAAAGAATTCACGCAACGTTTGATTGATGCTTACGGCAAAATTGATAAGCTCGTCAATCACGTGCACTTGCCTGTGCAATCGGGCTCCGACAGAATTTTGGCGGCGATGAAACGCGGCTACACGGTGCTTGAATATAAGTCCATCATTCGCCGTTTGCGTGCCGTGCGCCCGGATATTTCTATTGCAACGGACATCATCGTAGGTTTCCCCGGCGAGACTGAAGAAGACTATCAAGCAACTTTAAAACTCATGGATGATGTGGGTTTTGACGCGAGTTTCTCGTTTGTTTTCAGCAAGCGCCCTGGCACTCCTGCGGCCTATTTACCCGATGACACGCCGCAAGAATTAAAACTCAAACGCCTGCAATTTTTGCAAGCAAAAAATGAAGCGAAAGCCACGGAAATTTCTCAATCGATGTTGGGTACCGTGCAACGCGTGCTCGTTGTTGGGCCTTCTAAACGTGGTCGCGGCATGATGGCTGCTCGTACAGACAACAATCGAATTGTGAATTTTGTGGGCGACGAGTCATTAACCGATACAATGGTGAATGTAAAGATCACTGAAGTTTTCCCGCACACATTGGGCGGTGAATTGGTAGAAAAATAATGACTGAAGAAGAAAAGGTTCTTTCCTTAACGCTTGATTTGGACAATACGGCATTGGCCTCACTAGTGGGGCCAATGGATGCTAACGTCCGTCAAATTGAAGTGATTACGGAAACGACGATTTCTCGTCGCAATCAGACGTTTCGCATCGCAGGGCCCTTAACTGCGGCAAGAGAAGCGATGCATGCGTTGCAAGCATTGGCGCAAAAAGCTTCTCAAGCCGGAGACGATCTCACAAGCGATGACGTTCAACTCTTTTTTGTGGGCGAAAACGCTAAAAAGCAAGACGGCGATTCGGTTGCTAATGCCGTACTTCACACAAAGCGCCGTGAGTTGCAAGGTAGAACGCCTCGCCAAAATGACTACATCAAAGCCATTCTTGATCACGACATTGCCTTTGGCATCGGTCCTGCCGGGACCGGCAAAACGTATTTGGCTGTAGCAGCCGCGGTGGACGCTTATGAGCGTGACCGTATCGAACGCATTATTTTGACGCGTCCAGCGGTTGAAGCCGGTGAGCGTTTGGGCTTTTTGCCGGGCGATCTTTCTCAAAAAGTGGATCCCTATTTGCGTCCGCTCTACGATGCATTATTTGATCTCTTGGGTTTTGATAAAACGCAGCGGTTGCTTGAGCGTCAAACGATTGAAATTGCCCCGTTGGCCTATATGCGTGGTCGAACGCTCAACAATGCTTTCGTGATTTTGGATGAAGCGCAAAATACAACGCCCGAGCAAATGAAGATGTTTTTAACCCGTATTGGTTTTGGTTCAAAAGCTGTAATTACGGGTGATGTGACGCAGATTGACTTGCCGCGCGGTGTGCGATCGGGGCTTATTGAAGCGCAACACGTTTTGGCCGGTGTCAGAGGCATTGCCATGACCTACTTTACGGCAGCTGACGTTGTGCGTCATCCGCTTGTCGCCCGCATTGTGCAAGCATATGCCAAGGCCGATGAAGAGCGAGCCAAGGCCAGAAAAGAACAGAAAGAGTAAAAAAGGACTGATTAGGATATTCCAATATGCCCGAAGTACATATCAATGTCTTTAAGCACGGCGACTTTAAGTTGCCGTCAAAAAAGACGATGAAAAAATGGATTGAAAAAGCGGTCGAACGCGACACGGAACTCAATATTTTGTTTGTCGGCAAAGATGAAGGTCGCGAATTAAATTCACACTTTCGGCATAAAGACTATGCGACCAATGTGTTGACGTTTGATTATCAACACGAACCCGTTGCCGTTGCCGATTTGGTCATTTGTGTCCCGGTGCTCAAGCACGAAGCCAAAGAGCAAAAGAAGTCTTTCAAGGAGCATTTGGCTCACTTACTTATTCACGGTACTCTTCATGCTCACGGTTACGATCACATGACCGATGACGAAGCCGATGTTATGGAAGATAAAGAAATCAGAGTACTTTTAAAGCTTGATTTTGATAATCCTTATGCTGACCGCATAGTGCTCAAGTAAGGGAACGTAATAACATCGACACTTCTGGAGTTGACAGAAAAACAACGGTAGGGGCCCAAAACCTTCGCGGTTTCTGCAAATATTGCAAATCCTTGTTATCATTAAATTTCTGTTTGTTTTAATTCATTCAATACATGAGTAACGAACCACCCCAGAAAACGGGAACTTCAAAACACCGTACATTTTTTGAACGACTTTCCGGTGTTTTTCACACGCCCACGCGCGAAGATTTCATCGACACGTTGCACGAAGCCAACGAACAAAAACTCATTGACGATTCCGCTTTAAAAATGATGGAAGGGGTCATGAGGTATTCAAGTTTGCGAGCCTGTGACTTGATGGTGCCGCGCTCTCAGATGCGTGTTGTGGATTTGGGTGAACCGCGTGAAGTGTGGTTGCCGCAAATGATCGAATCCGGTCACTCGCGTTTTCCAGTGATTCTCGATGATGATCGTGACAATGTGATCGGCATTTTGCACGCCAAATCCATATTGCCTGTATTAATTGATCCGAACTTTAAAGCGAAGGATCATTTACGTCCCGCGAAATTTATTCCTGAGAGTATGCCTTTGAATGATCTCTTGCGAGATTTTCGTCTTGAAAGAAATCATATGGCAATCGTTGTCAATGAGTTTGGCAACGTCTCAGGACTCATCACCATTGAAGACGTGCTCGAGCAAATTGTGGGTGAGATCGACGACGAATTCGATGAAATCGACGAAGATGCCGACAATATACTGGAAGATACCAAACATGCTTGTTGGCGTGTGAAGGCATTGACCGAAATCGAGCAATTTAACGAATATTTCCAAACGCAAATCAACACTGACGAAGATTGTCACTGCGAAACCATTGGCGGTTTAATTGCAGACCGTCTAGAGCACATGCCCAAGACCGGTGAAGTTGTCAGGATTGAGAATTTCCGTTTCACGGTGCTTCGCGCCGATGAACGTCAAGTGCGTTTGTTGAAGGTTGAACGCGTATCGCCGGAAGAGGCGCCCGCGCAAGAAAAGAAAGAATAATCGTAATGAACTTTTTATCCCCCGCGCAAAAGTATTTCTTTTACCGCGCAGGCTTAAGCTTTGCCTGCGGTGTTGCGCTCTCGAGTGCTTTTGCGCCGGCGCACGCACCGTATTATTTATTGGCCGCTCTGATCGTACAGTTTTATTTAGTGGCCATTACAGAAAAATTAGCCCATGTTGCCATTTGGGGCATGGCTTTTGGTTTCGGCTGGTTTGTCACGGGGATTAATTGGGTCTATTTCAGTATGTACCACTATGGCTACATGCCTCTGGAGTGGACTTACGTTACGACGGCTGTTTTCTCTCTCGCATTAGCCCTTTTCCCAACTGTAGCTTTTGTTGTTGCCAATAAAGTGACGTGCAATCCTGCGCTTCGCATGGCGTTATCCATTCCGGGGGCTTTTGTTCTATCAGAGTGGCTTCGTAGTTGGGTGCTGACCGGCTTTCCGTGGTTAAACCCTGCTTACGGTGTGGTGGATTGGGCGCTCGCAGGCTGGGCCCCGCTATTGGGGGCCTTTGGCGTTCTTGTGGCTTTGAGTTGGATTTCGGGGTTGGTTGCCGCCGCTTGGTTTGTTCGTCGACAATGGATCTATTCGATTGCGTGTTTAATTACCGTTTTCTCGATTTTGCTATTGGGAATGACGGGGCGCCAAGTCACTTGGAGTGAACCGGCAGGAGAGGTGACTCTTCGTCTTGTGCAACCTAATTTTGAGCCTCGCCTGTTGCAACAATCCATTAGCGAGCGCTTCGATGAAGTCTATTTCTATTTAGACAATGTGACGGTGGAAAAGGCCGAAGTGGATGCAGTTGTTTTACCCGAGTCGGTGTATCCGCTAGCTTGGCAACAGATGCCCGCAAAAGAGCATGATCGCTTGATGCAATGGGTTAAAACCGAACAAAAAGATCTAGTCTTTAATGCTTTCTGGTTTAATGAGTCGACTGGTCGATTTGCCAATGCTGCGATGCAATTGGATAAAAACGGCAATACAACGGTTTACCAAAAACGCCACCTGGTGCCCTTCGGGGAATTTGTGCCTTGGGGCTTTCATTGGTTTATTGAAGCAATGCGCATTCCGATGGCCGATTTGGAAGCCGGCTCTGCACAACAGCCTTTGATGAATATCGCCGGTCATACCGCATCGGTTAATCTTTGCTACGAAAATCTTTTTGGTAGTGAGTGGATTGAAGTCTTTGAGAAAGGCAATCCTGCTTTCTTAATGAACCTTTCAAATCTCAAGTGGTTCGGTCCCGTGAAAGCGGCCGAGCAACACTTGCAAGTCTCGCAAATGCGCGCACTTGAAATGGCCCGACCCTTGGTGAGCGTCACCAATAGCGGAGCAACGGCTTTGATTGATGAAAAGGGGATCGTGCAAAAACGTCTTCCCACTGATCAAGAAGGCGTGCTTGATGTGACCGTGACCGCTGTTAAGGGAGAGCCAACGCCCTATGTCAAATTAGGTGACTGGCCCGCGCTTTTATTGGCTTTGGCTATGTTTGTCGCAGCTGGGCTTATCTGTTTATTCAAAAAACGCTCTCAAAAGGGCTAAAATTAGCTTTTTCATGCCTTTAGAAGGCCGTGCGTTTTCTTTAGGCCCGATGAATTTTTAACGTTCGGACAAGAAATGATTACGTTTCAGGAAGTCATTCTGCGTTTGCAGCAGTATTGGAATCAACAAGGTTGTGCTTTGTTGCAACCGATTGATATGGAAGTGGGGGCCGGGACCTCTCACACGGCAACGTTTTTGCGTGCTTTAGGGCCTGAACCCTGGCGTGCTGCCTATGTGCAGCCGTCTCGCCGTCCTAAAGATGCTCGTTATGGCGAAAATCCCAATCGCTTGCATCAACACCACCAATATCAAGTGGTTCTGAAACCGTCTCCTGTCAACATCGTTGATTTGTATTTGGGAAGTCTCCGCGCCCTTGGCATTGATACTGAAGTCAATGACATTCGCTTCGTGGAAGACAACTGGGAAAACCCGACATTGGGTGCCTGGGGTCTTGGCTGGGAAGTCTGGATGAATGGGATGGAAGTGACGCAGTTTACGTACTTCCAACAAGTCGGTGGCCTTGAGTGTAAACCCATCACGGGCGAAATCACCTACGGTCTGGAACGTTTGACGATGTATTTGCAAAACTGCGACAACGTTTTTGATTTGGTTTACACGACTTGGACCGATGCAGACGGTACCGAACGTAAGCTCACCTACGGTGACGTGTTCCATCAAAACGAAGTTGAACAAAGTCACTACAACTTTGAAGCCAGTGATCCGGAAAAGCTTTTGAAGCAATTCGATTACTTTGAAAGCGAAGCCAAGCGCATGATGGATTTGAACTTGGCATTGCCGGCTTATGAAATGGTGTTAAAGGCCGGTCACACATTCAATCTCTTGGATGCTCGCGGTGCTATCAGCGTCACCGAACGCGCTGCTTACATTGCTCGTATTCGTACGATCAGCCGTGCTGTGGCTCAAAGCTACTACGATGCCCGTGAACGTTTGGGCTTCCCGATGTTAAAGAAGAATTCCTAAAGAGGCGCCGGAAATGACTTGTTTGTTAGTTGAATTACAAACCGAAGAATTGCCGCCGAAGGCATTAAAGAAGTTGTCTGAAGCGTTTGCCCGTCAATTGACGGCGTCATTAGCCGCTCAACACTTCTTAGAAGAGGGCTCTGCTACGACGACTTACGGCGCTCCGCGACGTTTGGCTGCATTGGTAACCGGTGTTTTGGCCAAGTCTCCCGATGAAGCATTTAAGCAAAAGTTGGTCCCCGTTAAAGTGGGTTTGGACGCAGAAGGGAAGGCCACGCCCGCATTGACAAAGAAGATGAATGCGTTGGGCATTACGGCTGATGTGAGTGAACTTTTGCGTGTCAATGACGGCAAAAATGAACAATTGGTCTACGAAGGTGTTCGTCCGGGTGTTGAATTGGCGGCAGGCCTTCAAACTGCACTGGATGCCGCACTCAATAACCTTCCGATTCCGAAGGTGATGCACTATCAATTGTCCGATGGTGAAACGACGGTTTCGTTTGTTCGTCCTGCTAAGCATTTGACGGCTTTGTATGGCGAAGAGATTGTGCCTGTATCTGTATTAGGTTTGAAAGCTGATCGCGTGACCTCGGGTCACCGCTTCCATACGCACGAATTAATCAGCTTGCGCTCGGCAGAGGCTTACGAAGCTCAAATGCATGACGAAGGTAAAGTCATGGTGTCCTTTGAAGCTCGTCGCGCAAAGATTTTGGCCGATGTTAACGCCAGAGCTAACGCTTTGAACGCTCAAGCGATTGTGCCGGAGGACTTACTTGATGAAGTGACGGCCTTGACCGAGTGGCCCGTCATTTATGAATCTGGCTTTGAAGAAGAATTCTTGGAAGTGCCGCAAGAATGCTTGATTTTGACCATGCAACAAAATCAAAAGTATTTTGCCTTGGAAGACAAAGAAGGTCGTTTGATCAATCGCTTCCTTTTGGTCTCCCAACTTGAAGCGAAGGACGGCGGCAACGCGATCAGTTCGGGTAACGCCCGCGTGGTTCGCGCTCGTTTGGCCGATGCCAAGTTCTTCTACGACCAAGACCGCTTAACAACGTTGGGAAGCCGTATCGGTCAGCTGAGAAATGTGGTCTACCACAATAAGTTAGGTACCCAAGCCGAACGCGTTGAGCGCGTTAAGGCCATTGCTGCTCGCGTGGCAGATTTAATCGGTGCAGACCGTGACGAAGCTGTTCGCGCCGCTCAATTGGCAAAAGTGGATTTGCTGACGTTGATGGTGGGCGAATTCCCGGAATTGCAAGGCATTATGGGTGAATACTATGCTTTGCATGATGGTGAAAGTGAAACGGTGGCTAAGGCCATTCGTGAGCACTATCAACCGCGCTTTGCTGGCGATGCGTTGCCTTCCACGCTTGTTAGTCTTGCTGTTGCATTGGCTGACAAGCTTGAAACGCTCTCCGGTCTTTTCGGTATCGGTCAAATGCCTACGGGTGACAAGGATCCCTTCGCACTTCGTCGTCACGCTTTAGGCGTACTTCGCATGTTGCTTGAGAAAAACCTCAATGTGGCTCTCGGTGACTTGATTGACATCGGTTACGAAGCCATGGGTACGGTCGCAGGTGTTAAAGACTCTCGCGCTGAATTGGCCGCTTTCTTTGAAGACCGTTTGCGCGTCATGTTTAAGGAAAAGGGTTACTCGGTGCAAGAAATTGATGCTGTGCTGGCTGCTCATCCTGCTACTGTCATTGACGTGCCGGCTCGCCTGGATGCTGTTCGTGCCTTTGTGGCCTTGCCTGAAGCTGAAGCACTTGCTGCCGCCAATAAGCGCATCGGTAACATCCTCAAGAAAAACGAAGAACAATTGCCTGATGTTGATGCAGGCTTGTTTGAGTTGGATGCCGAGAAGACCTTGTGGACGATGTTGCAAGCCGCTGACGTAGATGTGAAGGCCCTTTATGAAAAGGGTGCTTACACTGACGTGCTCAAGCGCTTGGCTCCGATGAAGGCTGCTGTGGATCAGTTCTTTGAAGACGTGATGGTCAATGTGGATAACGTTCAAATTCGTTTGAATCGTCTCGCCCTTTTGGACCGTTTACACCGTACAATGAACAAAGTGGCTGAGCTTTCTCGCTTGGTAAAATGATCTGAGTTAATTGTCTGGCAAAGGCTCCGATCCGGGGCCTTTGTCATTTTAAAGGTAGCTCTTATGGCCGTGCTTCGCGGGTGGATTTATTATCTTGTTTTGGCAGTGACGCTTGTTCCGTTGGCTATCGTCATTTTGCTGCTCTATCCTTTTTCGCTTTCTGTGCGCTATCGTCTGGCGATGAGCTGGGCACGCTTTATGCTCGAAGTCGGACGTGTTGTCTGTGGAATGCGCTATCGCGTCAAGGGCCTGGAGAATTTCCCGACGGACGATACCTCGGTGCTTGTTTTAAGTAAACATCAATCGGCTTGGGACGTGTTTGCACTGGGCGCCATAATTCCTCACCAAACAAGTTTTGTTTATAAACGGGAATTGCACTACGTGCCGGTTTTCGGACAAGCCTTGGCAACGCTTCACATGATGGCCATTAATCGTGCGGCGGGTGCCTCGGCCTATTCACAATTTATGCGCCAAGGCAAAAGCTTTTTAGAAAAGGGCTGGTGGCTAGCGATGTTTCCGGAAGGCACTCGCACGGCACCGGGTGCTAAAACGCACTATAAGACAGGCGGCGCTCGTTTTGCAGTGGCAACCGGCACGCCCATCATTCCGATCGCACTTAATTCCGGAGAGTGCTGGCCTAGAAACAGCATTGCCAAGAAGCCGGGTCTTATTACGTTGTCCGTGGGTCCCATGATTAAGACCGAAGGCCGAACGTTTGAAGAGGTTCAGGCTGAGCTTGTCAATTGGATTGAAGAAGAAATGCATGTCATTTCGCCCGAGCTCTATAAAGGCCGCATCACTAGCGAATTACCTCGTCCATGAGTGACTTCAAGCAGTTAATTTTGGATTTGTTTGGCGATGCCGAGCTTGGGCATCGTGAGACTGCTGACGCTCCTTTTTCTCAAAGCCCAAAGAAATCGCCTCAATCGGATCGTGTAACGGATTTTCGTGCACGAGAGGATGATTTTTCGTTGACTCCTGTTTTCAGTTATCACTTGGAGCGCGCTCGTCGTCGTACCGTCGGTTTTACGATTGATGAGCGAGGGCTAACTGTACGCGCACCACGCTGGGTCAGCGTTGCAGAGATTGAATCAATGTTGCGCCGAAAGTCCTCTTGGATTGAACGCAAGATGGCCGAATTTGCTGATTGGCAGAAAAAAGTGGGCACCCAAAGCGTGCGTTTTGTTGATGGGGCAGAGATTCCTTACTTGGGGCGTCCCTTGCGTCTTCATTTGGATGCTACGGTCACTTGCCCAGAGTTACGAGAAACAAGTGACGGTATTGTGCTTTTCATTCACGACGCGGGCGACAACGATGAGGCTCGTATCAAAGACTGGGCGCAGAGTTGGTTTAAAAATGAAGCCAAGCGCTACATTGGCGCGCGACTATTAGCCATCTCTGAGGCCTCTGGTCTAAAGTATCGAGGCTGGGCCCTTTCAAGCGCTAAAGGACGATGGGGATCGTGCTCAAGTGACAAAAAGATCCGTCTTAATTGGCGTTTGATTCATCTGACTCCCGAGATCATTGATTATGTGATTTCGCACGAATTGGCTCACTTGCAGCACATGGACCACAGTCCGGCTTTTTGGGCAAAGGTTGGGGAGTTGTTTCCGAATTACGAAAGCGCCAGAGCGCAACTAAAAGGCGTCTATATTCCGACGTTACCTTTTTGAGCCACGGCATTCGCCAAGCGAACGAAAGCTTCTACTCCAAGGGCCTCAGCACGAGCGCCAGGATCAACCTCACAGGTTCGAATATCTTCTTCCGTTAAGAAGCTTGAAATAGCATTGCGAAGCGTTTTACGGCGTTGATTAAAGGCGGCAGCCACCACGTCGGAGAAGGCTTGGTAGTTCACGGGTAATAAGTCTTCCGTTTTTTTTGGGATCATGCGTACGATGGAACTTGTCACCTTGGGGGCAGGCGTAAAGGCGCCCGGCGGCACATCGAACATTTTTTGCATTCGATAGCGATACTGCAACATCACAGAGAGTCGCCCATAGACCTTACTGCCGGGCGCAGCCACCATTCTATCGACCACTTCTTTTTGAAGCATAAAGTGCTGATCAATAACGCGATCCGCCACCGCCATTAAATGAAAAAGTAGGGGACTGGAGATGTTGTAGGGGAGGTTGCCGATGATGCGAATGCGTTTATCGGGATAGACCGTTTGCCAGTCAAGCTTTAACGCATCGGCTTCAATTAACGTTAATGTCTCAGGAAAGGTCTCGCGAAGCCACGCGGCCAAGTCACGGTCAATTTCTACGGCCGTGACATGACCTGCTTGTTCAATCATCTTGCGCGTCAGCGCGGCTTGGCCTGGCCCGATTTCTACAACGGTGTCAGCGGGCGTAGCATCAATCGTACGTGCGATGCGTCCGATCCAATGCTCGTCATGCAAAAAATTCTGACCGAAGCGTTTTCGGGCCTTGTGCCCTGCCAGTCCTTTCTGAGTCATTGCTAACTTTATTGCAAAGCGTCACGACGAATGTCAACGTAAGCGCGGTCGCGCAGCTCACGTTGCCAGGTAGCCGTTGCTTCTGCGAGTTTACGTTGACGCAAAATTTGTTGGGCCATGTAACGCATACGTTCGTCATCCATGGCCTCTTCGCGACGATCAACCACTTGAATTAAGTGGTAACCGTATTGCGTGCGCACCGGTTGACTGATTTCGCCCGGTTGCAACGTGTTCATTGCGGACTCAAATTCAGGAACCGTGTCGCCGGGGTGCAACCAACCGAGATCACCACCACGGGTGGCAGAACTGTCAACGGAGTGCAAACGAGCCAAGGTGGCAAAGTCTTCTTGCTTACTGACCAAACGTTGACGAAGTTCGTTTAAGCGGGTGAGTACGGTTGCTTCGTCAGCGGTGTTGGTCACGGCCATCAAAATATGACGAGCGTGCGTTTGAGTGACGGGACCGCCCGCTAACTTCGTTTTCACGCCGTCGCGTTGGTCGTTGATCTTGACGATGTAGTAGCCGTCAGAGCTCACATTCATGGCAATGCGAGTTTTTTCTTGACGAGCATCACGCACGGCCGCAGCAATACCGCTCGGCAATTGAGAGAGCGTATGCCAGCCAATGTTGCCACCGTCTAAGGCGTCAGAGGCTTTAGAGTAGGTCGCAGCCAATTGACCGAAGTCTTCGCCATCGCGGGCACGGTCAAGAATGTCTTCAGCCGTGTCACGAGCACGATTAAGTTCTTCGGTGCTCATGCTCTCAGACGTGGGAATGGCGATGTGCGAGATGTTGTACTCCACCGTGTCATTGATGCTAAAGCCGGCTTGGTCGGCTAAGAATGCATCAATTTCACTTTCCGGAATTTGAATGGCACTGTCCACTTCACGTTCACGCAAGCGTTGCGTGACGATTTGACTGCGGATTTCTTCGCGGAATTGATTAAAGGGAACGCCATCCAATTGCAAGCGTCGGCGAAGTTCAGCCACCGAGATCTTATTTTGGCTTGCAATACGTTCAATGGTGGCATTGACCAAATTATCATCGACGCGAATGCCGGTTTCGCGAGCGCGTTGCTCAATGGCTCGTTCAAGGATCAGTTGTTCGAGCACTTGTGCTTGCAAGTGTGCCATCGGCGGTAACTCAATCTTTTGTCGACGAAGATTCAATGCGACGGAGTGCGTGCGTTCAAAGAGTTCGCCAGCGGTAATGACGTCATTATTGACCACCGCCACAACGGCGTTTAACACCTGGCCTTGCGGCTCGGAGCTTTTAGCCGGTTCGGTTTGTGCAAAGCACACGCTTGCGGAAAACGCGGCAAGCAACGCTGCTAATTTAAACTTATTCATAGTAGTCATAAAGCCCGGATTGTTCAGGCATCACAGTTGTAGCACGATAGCCCGGGATACTGCGACGCAATGTGTCAATGGGGTTGGAGCCGATACCGCCTAAGCCGGTCAACTCCAATTGGATAAAGTACGTGTTGTCGTAAATCAGATCACCGTCCGGATCTCCGTTTCTTCTGCCGTCCACTTCGCGTTGAGCCACTAAGCGCAACGCCCAGCAGTCGGCCACGTACTCAATCCCGCCCAAGATTTCCACCGGTTGGTTTTCATCAAGAGCGTAATTGTAGCGTGCCAAGGCATAAAGTCGATTGGTAATCGGCCATTGAACTGAGAAGTCGAGTTGTTTTATGCGGTCCACTTCTGCTGTGGTATACAAATCGTCATACCGATAGTACAAACCGATGATAGACGACGGCTTGGGACTCCATCGAATACCGGCGTTGATACGGTTGAATCGATCTTCGCTCTTGGCGTACTGAGCCGCAACGGAAGCAGAAATGTCTTTGGTTAACTTAACGCTGATAGCGCCTAAGTAATCACTTTCATCGTCTCTGACAAGTCCTCGGGCGGCCAGTTGCTCTGGCGTGTAATAGCGAGAAGAATCGCCCGGGAGAATACTGACATCCTGATCGTCAAAGTAAATGCGTTGACCGATAGCGGCACGCAAGAATTCAGAACCTGACTTGCGATCCAAGTATCGGGAGGTCAACATCAACGTCAGTTGGTTCGCTTGCGAGACACGGTCGTGACCCGTGAACGCATTTTCGGTAAAGAAGCTACCGAAACTTAAATCGGCGACTGACGTGTCAAAGTCCGGCATATCGCTTTGATCACGATAGGGCGTATAGGCATAGAAAATGCGGGGCTCTAACGTTTGTGTCGCAGCTCGGCCAAACCAGCTTGCGTCGCGCTCAAAGATCAAGCCGGCATCAAGGCTAAAGGTCGGCACCACGATTTGTGCGTGCTCATCATAGACGGATTGTTGATTGCCGTTGAGTTGATCTAAGTTATAAGCAATGCCTGTGAGCATGGCCTTTGGTGTAATGAACCAACCGGCCCCTCGCATCGGATAGGCTGCCGAGTGTTGCATGTAGAAGCGATCGCCTTCGACTCGCCCTTCATCACGATGCTTAAACTTCGTGACTTCAAAGGTGCTCGAGACTTCAAAGCCGTTGATATCAGCCAAATAAGCCCGCCAATTCAATTGCGGCACTTTTTCATAGGGGCGGCTCACCGGCGAGTGGTCTTCACGTTGCAGAACTTGGTTTTTCTGTACCGAGAGCGATGCAGACCAAAAATCTCGACCATAACTGATGGCATAGTCTTGCGGCAGAATCGAATCTTCGCTTTCTTGCATCAAGGGTGAGAAGTCATCGAGATACTCGCCATCGCTGACGCGGTTGTAGTTTGTGTAGAAATTAAAGCCGTTCCACTGCCCATTTAAACGAATCATCGAGCCGTAGCGACTTTCCCCCTCTTTTCTGTCATGAGGCATGTAGTCGTAGACGATTTGACCGGAGAGGTGTTCCGTTAAGAATCGAAATTCGTTGCCAAGCAAAATTCCGCGCTTACCTAACACACGTGGTGTGAAGGTGTAGTCATAGTTGGGCGCAAGATTAAAGTAAATGGGCTGCGAGTAGTCAAAACCCGTATCGGAGCTATAGCCCACGGAAGGCACAAGCAGACCGCTTTGGCGTTGTGTGCCGACAGGGAAAAACGCATAAGGCAGTCCCATGACAGGGAGGCCAGCGACATGAAGGCTTGCGTCCTGCGCCGTAGCCATATTGGTCATTTCATCGATGGTGAGCGTATCGGCTTCAATCCACCAAGCCTTACTGCCGGGTTTGCACGTGGTGATCGTTGCATCACGCAACTGCGTTTTTTCGCCCGTGACAAACTGGGCATGCTTTGATTGACCTCGAATGCCACGGACGGCATATTCGTACTGTACTTCTTGCATCTCACCGGATTGAGATTCAAGCACGTAAGAGAGCTCCGGCCCTCTAAAGCGGGCGCCTTCACGGGCAACATACGCATTGCCTTTTACATTAACCGTATCAGTTGATTGGGTGAAGGTGATTGTGTCGCCTCGGACAACAGTCCCGGCACGTCGGATTTCAGCATCGCCTCTGAGATAAATTTCATCATCGGTCGTTTCCATTTGATCGGCCGAAACAAAACTTGCCGTGTTTTCATTAACAAGAGCGGGAGAGTCACTCAGAGAGCTCGCGGTGCGTAAACGCACGCCGGTTTCGGCGTGGGCAAATGCGCTCAAGGCCAACGTGCAAGCAATGGCGAGCACGCTTAGAGCCGGGCGCGAGGTCAGGCGTTTAGCAGACAATTGCGACATGAAAAAATTCTTTTCGTTTCAGATCGTTGATACCGCCTCATTATAACGAAGCCTCTCGTCAAAACGGGCCGATCATACGCACGGATCCGTACTCGGCATGCGATAATTTGCAACATTGCGTATTTTTGCTTCTGTAAGGTATCACAATGGATCAACGTCAAACTCAACGTCATGCGTGGTTAAACACCTTTGCCGATCGCTACGGTTTAAAGCTTGAGAGCGAGGCTAGCGCCAGTGCCGATGCGAGTTTTCGTCAGTACTTTCGTCTTTTAGGAGCCGAGGGCAAAAGTTTTATTGTGATGGATGCACCGCCCGCATTCGAAGACGTTCGTCCTTTTATAAAAGTGACGGGGCTTTTTGAAAAAGCCGGCTTAAATGTTCCTACAATCTTCGAAAGTGATGTCGAAAACGGCTTTTTGTTGTTGTCGGATCTGGGCCGCTACACCTATCTGGATGTCTTAAATGAAGACAATGCTCGTGATTTGATGCTTCAAGCCATTGACGCTCTCGTGAAATGGCAATTGATTTCCGAAGAAGGGGTGTTGCCGGAATATAACCGTGAGGTGCTCAGCCGCGAACTCAATCTATTCCCCGAATGGTACATCGCTAAACATCGTCAAAAAGTGCTCGATGATCGTCAGGCAGCTATCCTGAAAATGTGCTTTGAGCGCATCTTGCAAAATAACCTTGCGCAACCGAAGGTGTTCGTGCATCGCGACTTTATGCCCCGTAATTTAATGGCAGTCGCCGACAACGGCCCTGGGATTCTTGACTATCAAGACGCACTCTACGGTCCGATTTCCTACGATATCGCTTCTTTATTAAGAGATGCATTTATCAGTTGGGGCGAGACCTTTGTCATTGATATGACGATTCGCTATTGGGAAAAGGCGCGTGCGGCAGGATTGCCAGTGAACGCCGACTTCGGACTTTTCTGGCGCGATGTGGAGTGGATGGGACTGCAAAGACATCTCAAAGTGTTGGGCATCTTTGCCCGCATCAATTATCGTGACGGAAAGCCTAAGTATTTAGCCGATACGCCTCGGTTTGTCGCCTATGTACGAGAGACGGCCAATCGTTACGACGAGTTAAAGCCTTTGCTTTATCTCATGGACCAAATTGAAGATACGGTGCCGCAATACGGTTATACCTTCTAAGGATCAATCTCGTGAAAGCACTCGTACTGGCAGCCGGTCGCGGCAAACGCATGCGTCCTTTAACCGACACACTGCCTAAGCCTCTGTTACAGGCCGGCTCCCGCCGTTTAATTGATTTCTCGATTGATGCATTGGTAGCTGCCGGGATCACCGACATTGTTATTAATGCGGCGCATCTTTCGCATACCTTTGAGCCTTTGCTAGGACGTCAGTACCGAGGAGCCCGGATTGAGTACTCCATCGAAGGGCCGAACTATGATCAGTCGCTTGAGACTTTGGGCGGCATTGCCAAAGCCCTGCCGCTTCTGACCGATGGATCAGAGCCTTTTATCGTGACAGCGGGAGATATTGCCAGCGATTTTGATTTCAAACGATTACTTGCTCAGGCTCAAGTTCTTAAAAAGGGCGAAGCCGATGCTCATCTCGTTTTGGTTCCTAATCCGGATTTCCACCCGCAAGGCGATATGGGGCTCGTTGATGGTCGAGTCACTCGGCAAACGCGTGACTTTACATTTTCAAGCATAGGGCTTTATGCGCCGAGACTTTTTGAGGGCGTTCCGGCCGTATTTGCAAAACTTTTCCCGTGGCTGGATACGGCAATTGAAGCCGGGCGTGTGACCGGCGAAGTGTTTTACGGTCGTTGGGATAACGTAGGAACGCCCGCGGCACTGACTGAACTAGCTTCGCGTGAAGCAAAAAGTCGCGACTAAATTTCAGTACAATGCACAATTTTTAAGCAAAGCGACTACAATTTAACCTGCTTTTCGTAATGTGTAGTCGATTGAATTTTCGAGGCTTTTTTCAATGTCGATTACTCTAGGGCAGCACCGCATTGAGGGCGGGCTTTTCCTTGCTCCGATGGCTGGAGTCACTGATGCGGCCTTTCGTTCCCTATGTCGAAGCTACGGAGCCGACTATGCGGTCAGTGAAATGCTTGCGGCCGATGCCTCGTTGCGACACACTCGAAAAAGTCGTCAGCGGCTCATTTTCAGTGATGATGATTGTCCGCGCGCAGTGCAAATCCTGGGCGCAGATCCTGCGTTGCTTGCCGATGCCTTTGATTGGGTTTGTGATCAGGGGGCTCAGGTGGTGGACTTCAATATGGGATGCCCCGCAAAAAAAGTCTGCAACGTGGCCTGCGGCTCTGCACTGATGCGAGATGAGAAGCAGGCGGCCGCCATTATTGAGGCTTTGGGTAAGGTTTCTGCGGCCCGTGCAGTTCCCGTTACACTGAAATGCCGAACGGGCTGGGATGACTCGCATACGAATGCAGTGACTATCGCAAAAATGGCGCAAGACGCCGGTTTTGCCATGGTGACCGTGCACGGCAGAAGTCGAGCCGGAGGTTATACCTCGGCCGTGAATTACTCGACTATTGCCGAAGTGGTGCGTGCAGTGGACATTCCCGTTGTTGCTAACGGTGATATCACTGATACCAATCGAGCCGCTGCAGTGCTTAAATTTACGAAAGCCGCCGCCCTGATGATTGGGCGAGGAGCTTTAGGGCGCCCGTGGGTTTTTCAGCAAATTCGGCAATCGCTCGAAACAGGTGAATGTTCGCCGATTAGCATGAAACAAAAGGTGCAAACCGTATTGAAGCATTGGGCGCTTCACCATGCGCATTACGATGCGGCGGTTGCGACATTGAGCTTTAGAAAGCACCTTTTATGGTACTTGGCTGATTTTGAAGATTTTGCTCGCTATAAGGCGCAGTTGTGCTCGGCCAAGAATTCGCAGGAGCAATACGGATTGCTCGTTGATTGGTTTAGTCTTAAAGGTTGGATGTGAACACTATGGAACGAATCGCTGATAACGAGATGGATTTTGATGCCGTGAAGCTTCAGCAGGCACGGATTGCCGTCCCCGCCAATGCTAGAGAGCCCATTAAGAACGGGGAGTCGTTGCGCGATGCGGTTATTCGCAATTTAGATGAATATTTTGAAATGCTCAACGGCGCCCAGCCGCACCACGAACTGTATCCGATGGTGATTCAAGCCGTTGAAAAACCCTTATTAGAAATTGCCATGAAGCGTTGCGGCAATAACAAATGTGCCGCAGCTCATCTTTTGGGCATTAATCGCAACACGCTTCATCGCAAACTTCAGTTCTACAAAATCGGCTGAAGTTGAACCGAATTTTTAATTTGTTTTTGTTTTTAACTTTTTTGAAGGACTAGTCCATTATGCGTAAACAAGCTCTTTTGAGCGTTTCGGACAAAACCGGCGTTGTCGATTTTGCCCGTGAACTCTCTGCATTGGGTTATCACTTGCTCTCTACGGGCGGCACGGCGAAGTTAATTGCCGAAGCCGGTATTGAAGTGCAAGAAGTTGCCGACTACACGGGTTTTCCGGAAATGCTCGATGGTCGTGTGAAGACTTTAAATCCGAAGATTCACGCGGGGCTTCTCGCTCGCCGTCCCGTGCCCGAGCACATGAAAGCGTTGGCCGATCACGGCATTGATCCGATCGACATCGTGGTCGTTAACCTCTATCCCTTCGAAGCTACCGTTGCCAAACCCGATTGCACGTTCGAAGATGCCGTTGAAAATATCGATATCGGCGGTCCGACGATGATCCGTGCAGCTGCAAAAAATCACGAAAGTGTGGCCGTAGTGGTCGATCCGGCCGACTATGGTCGTATCGTGGAAGAGTTGAAAGCTCACGGTGAAGTGACGCCTGCCACGCGTTTGGCTTTGGCGAAGAAAGTCTTCTGTCATACGGCTCGCTACGATGCCATGATTTCCAACTATTTGACGTCTTTGGACGATGAAGGCACGAAGCACCAATTCCCGGATAGCTTTACCCGTCAATTCGTCAAAGTGCAGGACATGCGCTATGGTGAAAATCCCCACCAAAACGCCGCGTTCTACCGTGAAGTGAATGTGGGCTCGGGTCTTTTGGCCGGCTACAAACAATTGCACGGCAAAGCCCTGTCCTACAACAACATTGCCGATAGCGATGCAGCTTGGGAAGCCGTGCGTCAATTTGATGAACCTGCCTGCGTGATCATCAAACACGCTAATCCTTGTGGCGTGGCCGTGGGTGTTGACAGCGCCGAGGCTTATGCCAAGGCCTTTAAGACGGACTCCAAGAGTGCCTTTGGCGGTATTTTGGCCTTCAATAGCCCCGTGACGGGCGCATGTGCTGAAATGATTGCCAAGCAATTTGCTGAAGTGATCATGGCCCCGTCCTTTACCGAAGAAGCACTGGCCGTTTTGACGAAGAAGCCCAATTTGCGTCTGTTGACGATCGAAATGGGTACCGCTACTAATGACTTTGACTTCAAGCGTGTCGGTGGCGGTCTTTTGGTACAAACGCCTGATTTGCAAGTGGTCTCCGCTGATGCTCTTCGCGTCGTCACTGAAAAGGCGCCGACAGCCGAAGAACTCAAGGATATGCTCTTTGCTTGGAAGGTCGCCAAGTTTGTGAAGTCCAATACGATCGTCTTTGCCAAAGACGGTATGACGATGGGTGTCGGTGCCGGTCAAATGAGCCGTGTCGACAGTGCTCGAATTGCTTCCATTAAGGCTGAAGAAGCTGGTTTGAGCTTGCAAGGTACGGTCGTGGCCAGTGATGCCTTCTTCCCGTTCCGTGACGGTTTAGACGTGGTGGTCGATGCCGGAGCGACGTGCGTTATTCAACCGGGCGGCTCTGTGCGTGACGAAGAAGTCATTGCTGCTGCAAACGAACGCGGCATCGCCATGGTCTTTACCGGCGAACGTCATTTCCGTCACTAATAGGTTGTCCTTGCGCGACGTATAACAGTCGCTCAATGTAACTAATCGAAAAAAGGGGGCGATAGCACACGTTATCGCCCCTCATTGATTTACAATCTGCCTATTGACTGGTCTTTATCGAAGACGGATATTTCTGATGAAAATTAATCGACGAATGTTTATGGCCTCAGGTGCTTTAGCTTCTGCGACTGCAGTGGTTCCTGCCTGGGCTCAACTTCGCATTGAAATTACGGGGGTGGGTGCCAATCAAATGCCGATTGCCATCCCCCGATTTCAAGGAACCAATAACGCACCGCTGGATATCGCCTCGGTGGTCACCGCGGACCTTGAGCGAAGCGGGGTCTTTCGTGCCATCAAAATTCAAGGCGAATTAACGGCCGAAGATATGAAAACACCCCGTGCACAATTCTGGCGCACGATGGGGGCAAGCTATCTGGTCATCGGTTCTGTCGAGAAACTGACCGAGACGCGTTACGCCGTCGATTATCGTCTGTTTGGCACGACAGAGGACAAAATCATTGATCAAAAAGAGTTTGTTGTCAATCAGGCTGATTTGCGTTTAACGGCTCACCGCATCGCGGACTCCATTTATGAAAAATTAACGGGTGAGGGCGGAATTTTTGCTTCCCGCTTGGCTTACGTACTGCAACGGGGTCAAAACTCTTACGAGTTAGTTGTTTCCGACAGCGATGGAGAAAATCCCCAGACGGCGTTGCAAAGCACCCAGTCCATTATTTCTCCCATGTGGTCGCCGGACGGGATGCTTTTGACTTACGTTTCATTTGAAGCGAATAAGCCTGTGATTTATTTGCACGATGTGCGCACGGGCAATCGTCGATTGATCGCCAGTTTCAAGGGCAATAATTCTGCACCGGCTTTCTCGCCCGACGGGAAAACCATGGCCGTAGCACTCTCAATGGGTGGTGGCACACATATTTATTTGATGAACACGAACGGCACGAATGTTCGCCCATTTACGCGCAGTGCCGGCATCGATACTGAGCCCATTTTCAGTCCTGACGGTCAGTTTATTTACTTCACGAGCGACCGTGGCGGCTCGCCGCAAATTTATCGTCAACCCGTAGCGGGCGGCGCTGCCGAACGCGTTACTTATAATTGTGAGTACGCCATTAGCCCTGCGGTTAGCCCTAAGGGTGATAAGCTTGCCTATATCGCTCGATTTGACGGAGCGTTCCGAGTGACCACGTTGGATTTAACAACGGGGGCTCAGCTTGTTTTGACCGATACCAATCGGGACGAATCGCCGACCTTTGCGCCTAACGGTAAGATTTTGGTTTACGCAACGCGTGATGGTGGACGAGGAGTGCTCTCGACAGTGAGTTTGGATGGTCACGTGAGAACACGTTTGTCGGGACAAAACGGTGATATTCAAGAGCCGACTTGGGGACCGCTTCTGAAATAAGCGGACAAAAGAATTTAAATAACGCAAAATGAAAGCATTTTGCGACAGTTAAGGAGTTTTTCGATGCAATTGAAGATGAAAATGTTGTTGGTTGCGATGGGCGCCGGTGCCGTGATGTTAACGGGTTGCTCCTCGGTGGATTTAAACCCCAATGGGCCTGATGCTCAATATGCCGGTGACCCGTTTACCAATCCTGCCTCTCCGTTGAGCCAACAAAGCATCTACTTTGCTTTTGACAGCTACACGGTGCCCGCTGACTCTCAAGCCATGATGGAAGCACACGCTCAATATTTGGCAACGCATCCGAGCGCTCGTGTTGTTTTGGAAGGCAACACTGACGAACGCGGCGGCCGTGAATACAACTTGGCTCTCGGTCAAAAGCGTAGCGACAGCGTGAAAAACCGCTTTCAATTGTTGGGCGTGCCTGAAGATCGTATGGAAAGCATCAGCTTCGGTAAGGAACGTCCCCGTGCCTTGGGCCACGATGAAGAGTCGTACCAAGAAAACCGTCGCGTTGATATCAAGTACACCGCTAAGTAACGCCTGTTTATGAAGAAATTATTGTTGGTTGCGACGGCGACCGTTTTGGCACTTCAAGCTGGCAGTGCAATGGCTTTTGCCGATGATGAGGCTCGTCAGGCCATTTTGGAATTGCGCGAGCAACTCAAAGCAAGCCAACGTGCTCAGATTGACCTCATGACGCAAGTCGAGTCCATGCGTGCAGAAAATCAACGCATGATCGGTGAGATGCAAGAGCTCAATCGTAAGTACGAATTACTCGATAAGCGTTTGGTGGAAGTGGAACCGGCTCAGGTGCAGTTAAACGGTCGCATGATTACGGTAAAGCCTGCCGAGCGACGTGAATTCAATGAGGCCGTATCGCACTTTACCGAACGCGATTTTAAGGGCTGTTTGACGGCATTAAACGATTTCAAGAAAAATTGGCCTAAGTCGCCTTACTTGGCTGATGCCGATTACTGGCGTGCGAGCTCTTATTTTGCCCTAGAGGACTATAAGAGTACGGTGGCCGTTACCAATAATTTATATCGTGTTTATCCAAAGTCGGATAAGGCGCCCGAGGCTTTGCTTTTGAAGGCAAATGCCGAATTAAGTTTGGGCTCGATTGAAGAGGCTAAAAAGAGTTTGAACAACCTCATTCGTCGATATCCGAAATCCGAACACGTTAAAACGGCCAAGCAACGCTTGGCTCAAATCGAAAAACTCGGTTAAAACTGTCGGGACTGTTGGCAAAGCTCAGCAGTCCCGATACTGTTGTGAAAAAGGGGCATGACCCCGAACTTTTATTTTGGGACTTTGTAAATGACTTGCAATTGCCGCGGCTCAAATTTGTTACGTGATCCGCTTAAAAATCACGGTACTGCTTTTACGCAACAACAACGTTGCGAAAACGGTTTGCGCGGGCTTTTACCCGCACGTGTGGAAACCCTGCAGGAGCAGGCAGACCGCATGATGACACTTTTGCGCTCTTTTCCCTTGCCGATTCAGCGCTATATTGTGCTCGACTCGTTGCATAACACCAATGAGACGCTTTTCTTTAAGCTCGTATGTGATCACGTCGAAGAGTTGATGCCGATCATTTACACCCCGACAGTCGGTGAAGCTTGCCAAAAATTCAGTCACGACTTCATCCAAGCCCGTGGCCTATTTATTTCAATTAATGATAAGGGCAAAGTGGCCGAGATTTTGAACAACATCCCCGAAGATGACATGGCCGTGATTGTGGTTACGGACGGTCAACGAATTTTGGGTTTAGGTGACCAAGGGGTCAACGGTATGGGTATTCCGATCGGCAAGCTAGCTTTGTACACCGCTTGCGCTGGTATCCCGCCGGAAAAGACCTTGCCCGTGGTGATCGACGTCGGTACGAATAATCCTGACTACTTGCTCGATCCCTTGTATTTGGGGTTGCGTCATGAACGCGTCACGGGGTTGGCCTACGATGAGCTCATTGATGAATTCATGCTTTGTGCACGTCGCCGCTGGCCCAACGTGCTGATTCAGTTTGAAGACTTCGGCAATAGTAACGCCTTCCGTTTGCTCGATCGCTGGAAAAATGACACGCTGTGTTTTAACGACGACATTCAAGGGACTGCTTGCGTGGCATTGAGCGGCTTTTACTCTGCCGTTCGTGTCAAAGGTGAAAAGCTCTCCGATCAACGTGTACTCTTTTTAGGCGCCGGTGAAGCAGCCACCGGTATCGCCAATTTGATTGCCGATGCTATTGCTGATGAAGAAGGCATTTCTGTTGAAGAGGCTCGCCGTTGTTGCTATCTCTTTGACTCCAAAGGTTTGGTGACCGCCGCCCGCGATAACCTCACCCCGCACAAGCGTGAGTTTGCTCACGAAGCCGAGCCTGCCGAAACATTCTTGCAAGCCATCCAACAATTGCGTCCGACGGCCATTGTCGGCGTGGCGGCTCAGCACAACGCGTTTGATTCGATGGTAATCGCAGAAATGAGCGCGATTAACGAGCGTCCGATTATTTTCGCACTCTCGAATCCAACCTCTAAGGCCGAATGTACGGCACAGATGGCTTATCAATTCTCGGAAGGTCGTGCACTCTTTGCCTCTGGTTCGCCCTTCGATCCCGTCGTGTGTCACGGTCAAACGTTTGTGCCGCGTCAAGGCAACAATTCCTACGTATTCCCGGCATTAGGGTTGGCAGCGACTTTCGTGAAAGCCAAAACGATGCCGACGGGGATGTTCTTGGCAGCAGCTCGTCGCCTGGCAGAGTTAGTTAGCGACGAAGAGTTGGCTCAAGGTAGTCTTTATCCTTCGTTGTCAGACATTCGTGCTATTTCGACTGACATTGCAATCGCTGTGGCTCGTTGGTGCTACGACAATAAGGTCGCTACAGGGACAGAACCGCAAGACTTGGCAAAAGCCATCACCAGCAGTCTCTACACGCCGTCCTACTAACGTCGTCGAATAATGCAATTAGCGGGCGAGCTCTAAAATAACAGACTCGCCCGCGATTGATTTTTAGGGCATTTGCAACGTGAAAAATAATCGCTTAATTGACGTTGACCCGCTTTTTATTCCGGATACGACTCCTGCGATTGAGGACGTCGTGGCGGTGGCACGTCTCAAGGGTGAGCCACTTTTGCACTTTCCCGAAGATCTCTATATTCCGCCAGATGCTTTAAAGCTTTTCTTGCAGTCTTTCGAAGGACCGTTTGACTTACTGCTGTATCTTATCCGCAAGCAGCGGCTTGATCTAAACGAAATCTCCGTGGCAGCTGTGACCGATCAATACATGCAGTACGTTGAGCAAATTCGTGAACACAACATGGAGTTGGCGAGCGACTACTTGGTGATGGCAGCCGACTTAATGATGATTAAAAGTCGGATGTTGTTGCCGGTGCCGGTGACAGAAGACGGGGAGCCGGAAGAAGATCCGACAGCTCGCATTTTGCGAGAAGTGGCCGAATACGAAAAGATTCAAGTGGCCGCGCAATTGCTTAATGCGCTTCCCACGATGGGCGATGGGTTTTGGCGTGCGTTTGTGGCTGAGCCTGAAGAGGCTCCTCCGGAGCCCGACGTATTGCCGCAGGAATTGGCTCGGGTGTGGTTATCGGTTGTGAAAACGGCCAACTTAAAAATTAACCATACTGTCAGTCGCCAAGAGCTCTCGATTCACGAGTTTATGTCTGCAATCGTTAAACGTTTGGATAGCAATCCGTTCATCAGTTTTGATCGGTTGGTGCAGGAGCAGGCAACGATGCAAGAACGTGTGGTGAGTTTCTTGGCCATTTTGGAGCTTTCTCGCGAAGGGCTGATCAGCATCACACAGGCAGCGCCATACGCGCCGATTTACTGTTCTCGCAAAATGGCTCAACAGTCATTTGCAAATTTTTAGTCTGATGCAGTCTTCATAGGCAGATAAATGCGTTAAACTTTCATCTCCAATTTTTAATAAAGGACTCAAGATATTATGGAATGGTTGACCGAGCTGATTACCACGATGCACTGGGGTGCGGTAGCTCAGATCATCATGATTGATATTCTCTTGGGCGGCGACAATGCCGTGGTGATTGCTCTGGCTTGCCGCAATTTGCCGCCTGCACAACGGCGACAAGGGATTTTCTGGGGTGTTTTCGGTGCTATCGCCCTGCGTGTGGTGCTGATTACCTGTGCGGTGTACTTGTTACAGTTGCCGATGCTTAAGGTCGTCGCAGGCCTGCTTTTGATTTGGATCGGCGTGAAACTGTTGATTCCGCACGATGAGGAAGATAAGCATATCGAGGCAAGCACTCAGGTGCTCTCGGCTATTAAGACGATTATCGTCGCTGACCTCGTGATGAGTATCGATAATGTGATCGGTATTGCTGGTGCTGCACAAGCAGCGCACGAACATCATCAAACGCTTTTGATTATCTTCGGTCTTGTCGTGAGCGTGCCGTTTATCGTGTTCGGTAGCCAAGTCATTCTCAAGCTCTTTGACCGATTCCCGATCATTGTGACAATTGGCGGTGCTCTCTTAGGTTGGATCGGCGGTGGTTTGGTTTCGTCGGATATTGTCTTGCATGACATTGTTCCGCAAACCTCAACGCTGCATTATGCTTCATGCATAGTCGGTGCTATTTTGGTGGTGTTGATTGCCCGTTTGGTCATTAGCAGACGAAAAGCCAATTAACGAACATCTCATTATTACGTTGACATTAGGGCTCCTTCGGGAGCCCTTTGTATTGCATGGAGCAAAGAAAAGGCCCGGACGAATATTTGTCCGAGCCCTGAGGAAATCACAGTGAGAAATCCATTACGGATTTCTCAAGAGTGCTTAAGCGATATCTTTCAATTCACGACGAAGGATCTTGCCGACGGCCGTCTTCGGTAAAGAGTCCACAAAGACGATTTGGCGCGGAATCTTGTAGCCCGTCAATTGCGTGCGGCAGTATTTCACAACGTCATCCTTGGTGATGGAAGGATCCTTCAATACAATCACGGCTTTAACCGTTTCGCCGGAGCGTTCGTGCGGAACACCCACAACGCCGCATTCAAGCACACCGGGCATCGAAGCGATGACGCTTTCGACTTCGTTCGGATACACGTTAAAGCCCGAGACCAAAATCATGTCTTTCTTGCGGTCCGTAATCGTGATCTTACCGTTAATGTCCATGTAACCCACGTCACCGGTACGTAACCAACCGTCGCGGAACGTCGCAGCGGTTTCTTCAGGACGGTTCCAGTAACCCTTCATGACTTGCGGGCCCTTGGCGCAAATTTCACCCGTGTAAGCGGCGATGGTTTCAGGATCATCACTCGGGCAAAGACCTAAGTCCTTAAAGCCTTCGCCACGAATCGAGACTTCGGTGCTCGGAATCGGATAGCCTACGGAGCCATCCCAAGGAGCTTCGGGCAAAATGCCGCAGATACCGGGGCTAGCCTCTGTCAAGCCATAAGCTTCGAGAATGCCGTGACCGGTGACTTCCTTCCAGCGCTCGGCCACAACCTTTTGCACTTGGGTGCCGCCGGCCACTGCCATCTTCAAGCGAGAGAAGTTGAGCTTGCAGAAGTCGGGGTTGTTCAACAGTGCGTTATATAACGTATTAACGCCCGTATACACCGAGAAATTCCAACGTTCGCACTCTTTAACCAGGCCCTTCATGTCACGCGGATTGGTGATCAACACACTGCGAGAGCCCCAGTTCAAGAAGCTTAACGTCGCCGTAAAGGCAAAGATGTGATAAAGAGGTAAGGCGCACATGGCCACTTCTTCACATTCTTTGAAGGTCATGCTAATCCAAGTTCCAGTTTGTTCAACGTTAGCCAACACATTGCGGTGCGTGAGCATGGCGCCCTTGGCCACACCCGTGGTGCCGCCCGTGTATTGCAAAAGAGCCACGTCTTCGTTGCTGATTTCAACGGGTTTGAAACCGACTTGGTGGCCGCGAGACAAAGCCGTACGGTAGTCAACAGCGCCGGGCAGGTTCCATTCGGGGACCATCTTCTTGACGTGCTTGACCACGGTGTTAACAAGTAAGCGCTTCACGCACGGGAACAGATCGCCCACTTGCGTCGTGATAACGTGCTTGACCTCTGTGCGATCGATGACACGTTCCAACGTCTTGGCGAAATTCTCAATAATGATGATCGCTTTGGCGCCGGAGTCTTTTAATTGGTGTTCAAGCTCGCGGGCCGTGTAGAGGGGATTGACGTTGACAATAATGAACCCTGCACGCAAGATGGCAAACATGGCAATGGGATATTGCAACAGGTTAGGCATCATGATGGCGACGCGGTCGCCTTTTTTCATGCCGGGCAAAGATTGCAAATAAGCGGCAAAGTCCCTGGTCATGGCCTGTGTTTCACTGGCCGTTAAAGTCACGCCCATGTTCGTAAAGATGGGGGCGGAAGGATGTTTTTGAGCCACTTGATCGAGAAGAGCCGGAATGTTGGCAATGCGATCGGGATCGATTTGAGCAGGAACCCCTTCAGGGTACTTGGCTAACCAAGGAAAATCGGTCATCATTAATTTCCTAATTCGGACAAAAAGCAGTAAAAGTAAAATTTTAGCCCCTATGTGCATAAATTACGAAAGTCGCCCAAAAATGAGCGACTTTTGCAACTTATGATGCCGTTAAGCCATTAGGCTAACGTGAGGCAATGACGAGCGTAGGTTTTGACGTCTTCCCAGTCCGTATAATCGATCACGGCGGTCGGATCCGTCGGGCCCTTCGTCATTTTCATAATCATTTGAATCATCTTGGTGTCAAGCCAACCCCAGTTCGGATAGTCAACCTTACCGGCGATGCATTTCACATCACGCGGCACCCAAGGCGATTTTTGCAAGAATTTTTGCATGTAGCGATTGCCTTCAGGCGTTGCCTTGATCGGCGTTCTGGCTACGACGGAGACGTTAAAGAAGCTGTGCGGCTTGGCGTTGAGCATGTCTTTGTGTTTACCGACAAACTCATAGAAAGGTTTCGGGTACGTACCGTAAAGCACGGGGCAACCGACGATATACAAGTCGTACTTATCCCACTGTACGCCTTCACGGTCGGCTTCAATCACATCCATCATGTCGGCTTGATTACCTTCGGCAACAAGCGTTTCCCAAATACGACGGGCGACACGTGCCGTATGACCGCTGCGGCTGTAGTAGAGCACGAGCACAGATTTCATTTTGATCTCCTAATCTCTTGCCAATAATTATCTTCGGCAGGAAAAATGACAAACGCAAGCCTAGCCAGATTTGAAACAATAATGATGACCTAAAGTATTATCGTTTCTACTTGCTTACTAGGTGTAAACCCTGATTAAATCAGTGGACAAAAACCATTGTAGTTGAGAAACATTGTTTCAATCTTAACGACTGAAAGACTTATTTCGTAAGTCTTCCCTCCAGTTCCGGTAAAAGATTGATGATGTCGCTAGGCTGATGCGCAATGTAGTTGGCTCCCCATGTCTGAATCGGGGTGTCGTGACGAATGTAGCCCCAGTCAACAGCAATAAAGTCCATGCCGGCAGCCCGTGCAGCCTTGGCATCACGGATGTCATCGCCAACATAAATACAGGTCTCGGCAGATGCTCCGATAGTTTCAAGCGCCACGAAGAGATTATCAGGGCTGGGTTTTAGGTGTGCCGTTGCGTCCCCGGAAATAATGGCGGCCGCTCTACCCGTAAACCCGGCTTTTTCAACCAACGGATCCGTAAAGCATGCAAATTTATTAGTCACAATGCCCCATTGCCAGCCTCGGGCTTCCAGCGCATCCAGCATTGACGGGATGCCTTGGAAAATGGTCACGTGATCGCAACAGTGTGCTTGATAGTCGGCAAGAAAGTCGACCTTAATTTTTTCAAAAGACTCATCTTCGGGTTTTAAGCCAAAGCTGGCCCATAGTAGACCTCGAGCACCGGCTCCGGCGTATTCTCGCAAGGTTTCGTAGGGCAGTTCTTCCAGAGCCATGGCTTGGCGAATTCGATTCATACTGGCAACAAGATCGGGGGCACTGTCAACAAGCGTTCCGTCAAGATCAAACAACATCAAAGGCATGATTGAGACCACTTAACAAAGTTTATAAAGAAAAAAAAGGGCGCTCCCGAAAATGGGAGCGCCCTTTAGAATCAATTAATGCACAAAGGCAGCATCAATTATTCAGCGCGAGAGCCGACCACTTCGACGACCGTGCGGCGGTTCGGAGCCAAGCAGGCGATGAATTCAGCCTTGGATTGGCCTTCCGTGCAGGTCACGACAGGATTGGCAGGACCCTTACCTTCGGTTTGGATCTTGTCAGCGGGCACGCCTTCACGAACCATGATGTTCTTGACAGCTTCAGCGCGACGTTCGCTCAAAGCTTGGTTGAAGTCAGCAGGACCCGTTTCGTCGGTGTAGCCGGTGGCCATCACGACGTCAACGTTCAAACCGGACATACGAGCAACCAATTCTTGCAACATCTTAACGCCTTCGGGTTTTACGCGAGCGCTGTTGATGTCAAAGAGGGTGTCGGCAGCCAAAACGATCTTGCCGCTGTTGGCAACGTCACCGTCGCAGCCGGTACCTTCGGCCAAAGCCGGGGTCCAGAAGCCGGTGCGCCAGCAGAGATCGTAGCCGCTCTTGACGATTTCCTTAGAAGAGGAAGTCACATAGGGAGCGATGTCAGTAGCTTGAGCCACACCGCCGAAAGCGAGCATGGCAGCCATTGCGGCGCTCATAGCAAATACTTTTTTCATAGATTGTCTCCAATTGGAATTTTTGCGGTTAAACAACCAGACGACCGCAGGCGTCCGACCCTGTCCCTCCGCCCTCGCGAGTGGCCTTTGCGGGGACAGTGATCCAAGCTAAATTCTATTCTGCCACGTTTTGGCTAAATTCTGTAATTTTTCTCGACTTAGATTTCTAAGCTCGGTCGATTGTTGCTTTTTTACAACTAGCTGGCCGTCAACCCAAACATGGGTAATGTCTTCACGACCGGCGCTATACAACAGCTGTGAAGCAGGGTCCGATACCGGAATCGAATCGGCGGCTCCTAAGTCGACGGCAATGATGTCCGCGTCTTTGCCGGCTTCGATAGAACCGATGCGATCGTCCCAACCGAGTGCTTTGGCTCCGCCCATGGTTGCCGCGTACAAAAGGTCAGCGACTTTCATGACAGTTGTGTCATTGGCGACGGCTTTGCCAAGCATTGCCGCCAGTCGAGTTTCGCCCAACATATCGAGTTTGTCGTTACTGGCCACGCCGTCAGTGCCGATGGCTAAATTAATGCCGGCTTGCATCATGCGTGAGACAGGAGAAAAACCGCTTGCCAGTTTTAAGTTCGAACATGGACAGTGCACGATGCTTGCACCGGCTTGTGCCAAAAGTTCGATTTCTTTGTCATCAGGGTGCACGGTGTGCACAGAAATGAAACGATCATTTAAAAGACCGAGTTTATGTAGACGCTCAACAGGACGCATGCCGTATTGTTTCAGAGAGTCTTCAATCTCAGTTTGTGTTTCATCAACGTGCATATGGATTCGAGCGCCATATTTCTCGCTTAAGTCCCGTGCGGCTGTCAGCATTGTGTCACTGACGGTATAAGGGGCATGAGGGCCTACCGTAACACGCACGTCGCGACTGTCGGCAAACTCTTCAAAAAGTTCATGCGCGCAGCGAATATAAGCTTCATCGTCGGCGGCCATCGCTGACGGGAATCCGATGATGATGGCAGAAACCGAGCACTTCATTCCGGCCTCTGTAAGTCCTCGAGCAACATCGGCGGAAAAGAAATAATGATCGCTTGCGCAGGTAACGCCCGAATTAATCATTTCTTCGCCGGCAAGTAGCGCTCCATCATGACAAAACGCCGGACTCATCAGTTTGCCCTCGGCCGGCCAAATTTTCGTTTGAAGCCATTGCATCAGTGGCAGGTCTGCGCCCAGTCCACGTAAGAGATTCATCGGTGCATGAGTGTGCGCGTTGACAAAACCCGGCAATACAATGTGATCGGGAAGTTCATAAACAACGTCCGCCGTAACGTCGGCGCATTGGGCCGGGTCAAGGATGGCGACGATACGTCCATCGTTGATCAGAATGGCTTGATTGGATAGTACGGCTCGATCCTCGGTCATGGGCATGACGTGCCCGGCACGGATCATTGTCTGAACATGCATTGTCTGTCCTCGCTCAAAGAAAAGGTGTGATGCGATATTGTAGGGCACGGGCGTTCACATTTTCGAAGCTTTTTGTTTCAGTGCGAAAATTCCTCTTAATAACATTATTAACGCCTTGATTTTTAATGAAAAAATATAAGCTTTTGAATGGGAAATTTTGCCGGTTTCCTGTTAAAATCAGCAGATTGCATAAAAACGTCAATGGATATTGAATCAATGTCGGATAACGAAGAAATTAAAGACGAACAAAACGAAGAACTTACCGAAGCTGAGAATAACGGTACACAAGAACCCGGGTCGATGATCGACATCGCACAGGAGCTTTTGCCCGTATCGCTGGAAGCAGAAATGAAGCGTGCTTACCTCGATTACGCCATGAGCGTGATCGTGGGTCGCGCCTTGCCTGACGTGCGTGATGGCTTAAAGCCTGTGCACCGTCGTGTTTTGTTTGCCATGCAACAAATGGGTAACGTGTACTCACGTCCGACGAAAAAATCGGCCCGTGTGGTCGGGGACGTGATCGGTAAGTACCACCCGCATGGTGACATAGCTGCCTATGACACAATCGTGCGTATGGCTCAGCCTTTCTCGCTTCGCTATCCGTTGGTTTACGGTCAAGGTAACTTCGGTAGCCTCGACGGCGACAGTGCTGCGGCTATGCGTTACACCGAAGTGAAATTGCAAAAGTTGGCCGGTGAGATGTTGGCCGACATTGAAAAAGAAACGGTTGACTTTTCTCCTAACTACGACAACACCGAGAAAGAACCGACGGTGTTGCCGACTCGCATTCCTCAGTTATTAATTAACGGTAGTGCCGGTATTGCAGTTGGGATGGCAACGAACATTCCGCCGCACAACTTAGGCGAAACAATTGATGCTTGCGTGCATTTGCTCAACAACCCCGAGGCCACGGTCGATGACTTGATTAAGTTTGTGCCGGCACCTGACTTTCCTACTGGGGGCACGATCTTCGGCTTAAAAGGCGTCATTGAAGGTTATCGTACGGGACGTGGTCGCGTCTTGATGCGAGCCAAGACGCACTACGAAGAATTCGATCGCGGCCGTCGCACGAGAATCGTTGTTGATGAAATTCCGTATCAAGTCAATAAGCGTGTCTTGGTTGAAAGCATTGCCCATCTCATCAATGAAAAGAAAATTGAAGGCATCAGTGATCTTCGAGATGAAACCGATAAGGACGGCGTGCGTGTAGTCATCGATTTAAAGAGCGGGGTTGTTGCCGATGTAGTGCTCAATAACCTCTATAAGATGACGCAGCTACAAGACTCCTTCGGGATCAATATGGTGGCATTGGTTGACGGTCAACCGCAATTGCTCAACCTGCGTCAGATTGTCGAAGCTTTCTTGATGCACCGTCGTGAAGTGGTCACGCGTCGTTGCTTGTTTGAACTTCGCGAAACTCGTGCACGCGGTCATATTTTGGAAGGCTTGGCTGTAGCACTGGCCAATATTGATGACTTCTTAGCCATTATTCGCAATGCGCCGACGCCCGAAGTGGCAAAGGCCGGTTTGATGAGTCGTGGTTGGAGCTCTTCTTTGGTCAGCGAATTACTCAGTCGCGCTTCGGCTGATATTTCGCTTTACCGTCCGGAAGATATCAGTGCCGAGCTTGGCATGCACGACGGTCAATATCATTTGAGCGAAAAGCAAGCCGAAAGCATTTTACAAATGCGCTTGCAACGCTTGACGGGTTTGGAACAAGACAAGATTACGCAAGAGTATCGTGAAGTCATCGATAGCATTACGGACTTAATTGATATTCTCCAAAAACCGGAGCGTGTGCGTCAGATCATTGAAGAGGATCTGTTAAAGATTAAGGCGGAGTATGGCGATGAGCGCCGTTCGGCCATCGATCCTTCAGGTGATCCGAACTTTAACGCCCGCGATTTGATTCCGCGTCGTGAAATGGTTGTGACGATGACCCGTGACGGCTATATCAAGGCACAACCTGTCGATGACTATCAAGCGCAAAAGCGCGGCGGTCAAGGTAAGAAAGCCGCTAGCATGAAAGAAGGCGATGTGATCGATCAGCTCTTTATCGCCAACTCGCATGACAGAATTTTGTGCTTCTCGGACTTCGGTCGCATGTACTGCTTGGACGTTTTTGCGTTGCCTGAAGGCTCGAGAACTTCCAAGGGGCGTCCCATCATCAATTCCGTGCCTTTAGCTGAAGGCGAACATATCACGGTGGTATTGCCGATTACCGATTTCGATGACAAGCACTATGTCTTTATGGCAACAGCCAACGGCGTGGTGAAAAAGACCCGCTTAAATGACTTTGCCAATGTTCGTCGTTCCGGTATTAATGCGGCCGGTTTGGATGAGGGCGATCACTTAATTGGTGCCGCCATCACCGATGGTGAACATGATGTGATGCTGTTCTCGGATGCCGGTAAAGCGGTTCGCTTCAGTGAATCCGATGTTCGACCGATGGGGCGTGCAGCCCGTGGCGTGCGAGGCATGCAACTTGAAGAAGGCCAACAAATCATCGCCATGATTGTGACCAACTCCGAAGAGCAAACGGTGTTGACGGCTACGGAAAATGGCTACGGCAAACGCACCGAGGTGGCGGAGTACACGCGTCACGGTCGAGGCACCAAGGGCATGATTGCCATTCAAACGAGCGAGCGTAACGGTAAGGTTGTCGCTGCGACGTTAGTTGATGAAAACGATGAAGTCATGCTTCTGACCGTCAAGGGCAAGATTGTTCGCACACCTGTGGCTCAAATCTCTGTGCTCAAACGCGCTACGCAAGGTGTCACGCTCATCTCGATTAAAGATGACAGTCTTGTGGCTGTACAACGCATTGCAGAAAAAGATGTCGAAGAAGACAAGGCTTCCGAAGTGGCAGAAGTGACAGAAGGCGGCGATAAGCCTGTCGCTGAAGTTGCAGAAGGCTCAACGCCCGAAGGTGAAGAGCCCACTAAAGCCTAAATATATAGAGTAATTCAGTTGAGCTGGATTGAGAAACGATAAAACCGAGACCTTCGGGTCTCGGTTAATCACAAAAATAGATAACTAAGATGATTCCTGTTATTACGGTAGACGGCCCGACCGCTTCGGGCAAAGGAACGATTGCCTCACGAGTGGCGGCGCAATTGGGATTTCATTATCTCGACAGTGGTGCTCTTTATCGCCTCACGGCATACAAAACCCTCAAAAAGGGCATTGATCTGACCGATGAAGTAGCCGTGGCAGAAGTTGCGGCAACGCTAGCGCCCCATTTTGAAGGCACAACCATCATGCTCGATGGGGAAGATGTCACGCAAAAAATCCGTGCCGAGGAAGTTGGGTTAGCGGCCAGTAAAGTCGCCGCCTTAATGAGCGTACGCAAAGTGTTAACGGATGTTCAGAAAAATGCCCGACGCGCTCCCGGCTTGGTTGCGGACGGCCGCGACATGGGCAGTGTGATTTTCCCCGATGCCGAACTGAAAGTCTTTCTTACGGCCACGGCAGCTGCCCGTGCTCAAAGACGATTTAATCAGTTGAAAGAAAAAGGAATTATTGCTAATATCGACACCCTTACGCGGGATTTGGAACAGAGAGATCGACGCGATACAGAACGCGCCGTCAGTCCTCTTTTGCCCGCGAAAGACGCAAAAATTCTCGATTCGTCGAATATGACAATCGAAGAAACGGTAGCGCAGGTACTGCAGTGGTACCAGGAGCGTTGCCGATAGTATCGCGGGAAGCCGCGATACGCCCGGCAAACCGGCAATGGGGCCGGCCCGGTTTTTATTAACCTTGCGCAATACTGAAATTGAGATCGTCTCGATCGGTATTTGCGTTTAACTTTTTATTAACATGTCTGAAAATCTTAACCAACCCGAGTCTTTTGCTCAGCTTTTTGAAGAAAGCTTAGCTCGTCAAGAAATGCGCCAAGGCGAAGTCATCACGGCTGAAGTGGTGCGCGTTGATTACAACTTCGTAGTCGTTAACGCCGGCTTGAAGTCCGAAGCCTATGTGCCCATCGATGAATTCAAGGACGATCGCGGCGAAGTGTCCGTGAAGCCGGGTGACTTCGTGGCCGTGGCGATTGAACAAGTCGAAAACGGTTACGGCGATACGATTTTGTCTCGCGACAAGGCCAAGCGCCTTGCCGCTTGGATGAACCTTGAAAAGGCTCTCGAATCCGGCGAACTCGTCACCGGTACCATCACCGGCAAGGTCAAGGGCGGTCTCACCGTCATGACCAACGGCATTCGTGCTTTCTTGCCGGGCTCCTTGGTCGACACGCGTCCTGTTAAGGACACGACGCCGTACGAAGGCAAGACCATGGAATTCAAGGTCATCAAGCTCGACCGCAAGCGCAACAACGTGGTTGTTTCCCGTCGTGCTGTGGTTGAAGCCAGCATGGGCGAAGAACGCGCCAAGCTCATGGAAACGCTCAAGGAAGGTGCCATCGTTAAAGGTATCGTCAAGAACATCACCGACTACGGTGCCTTTGTTGACTTGGGCGGTGTGGACGGCTTGTTGCACATCACCGACCTCGCATGGCGTCGCGTGCGTCATCCGGGCGAAGTGGTTCAAGTCGGTCAAGAACTCGAAGCCAAAGTGCTCAAGTTCGACCAAGAAAAGAACCGTGTGTCTTTGGGCTTGAAGCAACTCGGCGAAGATCCGTGGATCGGTATCGCCCGTCGCTATCCGAAGAACGCTCGCTTGTTCGGTAAGATCACCAACATCACCGACTACGGTGCCTTCGTGGAAATCGAAGCCGGTATCGAAGGTTTGGTGCACGTCTCCGAAATGGATTGGACCAACAAGAACGTTGATCCGAAGAAGGTTGTTCAATTGGGCGATGACGTTGAAGTCATGGTTCTCGAAATCGACGAAGAACGTCGTCGTATCTCCTTGGGCATGAAGCAATGCAAACCCAATCCCTGGGAAGAATTTGCTCAAAGCCACAAGAAGGGTGACAAGGTTGTCGGTCAAATCAAGTCCATCACCGATTTCGGTGTGTTCATCGGTTTGACGGGCGGCATCGATGGTTTGGTGCACTTGTCTGACCTCTCTTGGACCGAAGCCGGTGAAGAAGCCGTTCGTAAGTACAAGAAGGGTGACGAAGTTCAAGCCGTGGTGCTCGGTATCGACACCGAACGTGAACGCATCAGCTTGGGTGTTAAGCAATTGAGCGGTGATCCGTTCTCCAACTTCACGAGCGCTCATGAAAAGGGCTCTGTGGTGACGGGTACGGTCAAGAGCGTTGACGCCAAGGGTGCCGTGATTGACTTGGGTGACGAAACCGAAGGTTACTTGCGTGCCTCCGAAATCTCTTCCGAACGCGTGGAAGATGCCACGACGCAATTGAAGGAAGGTGACAGCGTGACGGCTCAGATCATCAGCATCGATCGCAAGAACCGTAGCATTCAATTGTCCATCAAGGCTAAGGATGCCAGCGAAGCCCGTCAAGCTTTGGATCGTATGAATCAAGACTCCCAAAGCGCTGCCGGTACGACTAATTTGGGCGCCTTGTTGAAGGCTAAGCTCGAACAAAAGTAATCGGAGAAGCATGGTGGATGCCATGACGAAATCCGAGCTGATTGAACGGCTCGTAGAAAAAAATGCTCGTTTGAGCGCCAAAGATGTTGACGAATCCGTCAAAGCGGTGCTCGATGCCATGATTCAGGCTATGGCCGGTGGATCGCGCATTGAAATCCGCGGGTTCGGCAGCTTTTCTTTGAACTATCGCCCCGAACGCGTGGGACGCAATCCCAAGAGCGGCGCGAGTGTGGTAGTGCCGGCAAAGTATGTGCCTCACTTTAAAGCAGGCAAAGAAATGCGGGCTCGCGTGGATGCCTCTGTGCAAAACGCTGAGTAACGCTTCGACATACTAGTCGGATAACGAGAAGGGGAATTGTGAGTAATCACAGTTCCCTTTTTCCTCGCCTCAATAAAAGTACCTAAAATTCAAGCTTTTTCCCCTAAGGCGCTAAGCTTAGTAGACGTAAAAATTACGGTAATTCGCCTAGAACCCCTGAGTTTATTGCCATTTGGTGCTTCGTATAATCAAAAGATAGTTTTGCCGACTCATTTGGCGACTAATTCTCCAACAACAAAAAGAGAGAAAGCATATGTATAACTTTTTAGCAGCGTTTGTTATCTGCGGTGGGATCATCATCATCGGTGAATTGATCTCCCATTGGACTAAAGCTTGGGTTCCTTCTGTTTTTGCCTCGGCCTGTATTTTGTTGGTCGGCTATTGGACAGTAATTCCTTATGACCTGGTCAAAGACTCTTTCTTGATTCCGTTTGGCTCCACTTTGGGTATTTTCTTGTTGATTACCCACATGGGTACGATCATCAGTCTTGAAAACTTGATGAAGCAATGGCGCACGGTGGTGGTATGCTTGTCGGGCTTGGCCGGCATGTGTATTGCTGTGTACTTCGTGTGCCCGTTCATGATGGATCGCTCTTTGGTTATCGCTGGTCTTCCGCCTTTGACGGGTGGCATTGTGGCTGCAACCATGATGCAAACTGCTGCTACTGAAGCCGGTCTTTTGACGGCAGCCGTTTTTGCTATCACGATGTACTGTGTACAAGGTTTTGCGGGCTATCCCTTGACGGCTATTTGCTTAAAGTACGAAGGCCGTCGTTTGCTTGAACGCTATCGTGCCGGTGAACGTGCTTCTGCTGCAGATGCTGAGGCAGTTAAAGAAGTAACGAAGTTGCCTGAAGAACGTCACGGTATTTTGACCGTACCGGAAAAATTTAATACCCCGGTGGTGATTCTCACCAAGCTCGGTATTGTTGCTTGGTTGGCCTTCTTGATGGGCGGTTGGACCGGTATCAGCGGCGCCGTGTGGGCATTGGTCTTTGGTGTTATTTTCAGCACGTTGGGCTTCTTGGATACGAACTCGTTGGTTAAAGCCAACTCCATGCAAATCCTCATGTTTGCCTTGACTATGTACGTGTTCGAAGGCTTGAAGGACTGCACGCCGCAAATGTTGATCGACTTGATCGTTCCGATGGTCGAAATGATCGTGGTCGGCGTGGCCGGTATGTGGGTGTTTGCCTTTGTCGCCGCTAAGGTTTTGAAGATCTCTCCGTGGTTGACGTTTGCTAATAGCTTGACGGCTCTTTACGGCTTCCCGTTCAATGCCTTGATTACCGAGTCGACTTGCACGGCAATGGCAGAGACGCCTGAAGAAAAAGAATATTTGATGAGCGAACTCTTCCCCTCGATGATTGTGGGTGGGTTCGTGACTGTGACGATTGCCTCCGTGCTCATTGCCGGTGTGTTCGTGACAATGTTCTAATTAACAGAATTTGCACCCGTTACAAGCTATTGTGACGGGTGTTTTCATATAGGAAGGTGAAAAATGGATATTCAAGCACTGGGCGCCAAGTATCATGATTATTTGATTGAAATGCGCCGTTGGTTTCATGCAAATCCGGAAGTCAGTTGCGAAGAGTTCAATACTTCGGCTCGCATCAAAGAAGAACTCGATAAGATGGGGATCGCTTGGCGCCCCTGTGGTTTGAAGACCGGTGTGATGGCAACCATTGAGGGTGGCAAGCCCGGCAAGCGCATCATGCTCCGTGAAGATATCGATGCGTTGACGGTTAATGAAGAAACCGGTCTTGAATACGCCAGCAAGAACCCGGGCGTTATGCACGCCTGCGGTCACGACTGTCATATTGCCATTTTGTTGGCAGTGGCAGGCATGCTGAACGAAATCAAAGATGAGCTGTGCGGTACGGTCGTTTTAGCGTTCCAACCTGCTGAAGAAAATGCAAAAGGCGCTTTGGGCATGATGCAAGAAGGCCTTTTGGACGGCGTTGATGTGTGCTTCGGCATGCATGTTTGGTCCGATATCCCGAGTGGCAAGATTTCCGTGCGTGACGGTGCTGCCATGGCTTCTGCTGACCAATTCATCATCGACATTGAAGGCGTGAGCGGACACGGAGCTACGCCGCACTTGTGCGCTGACGTTGTTCCGATGACTTCTGCCATTATCCAAAGTTTACAAACAGTTGTCAGTCGTGAAATCGATCCGACCGAAACAGCAGTGTTGACCGTCGGTACCATTCAAGCCGGAACTCGTTGGAACGTGATTGCCGGTAAGGCCCAAATTACGGGGACGACGCGTTGCTTCAGTAACGCCGTACGCGATCAATTCCCTGAAGCAATTGAACGCATTGCTTCTCAAACTGCAGCTGCGTATCGCGGTAGCGTCAAATGCCAATATAACGGCATGGTGCCGCCTACGATTAATGACGCGAAGTTTGCAGCCTTGGTCCGCAGTAGTGCTAAGAAAGTATTGGGTGAAGATGCACTGTACGACTATCCGTTGACCATGGGCGGGGAAGACTTCGGATACTATCAACAAAAGATCCCTGGTGTGATGGTGCTCTTCGGTGTGGGTAATCCTGCCTGTGATGCCGTTCACCCGCAACACTCCTGCTATTTCAAAGTCGATGAAGATGCTTTGATTAAGGGGGCGATGACGCATGTTCAAATCGTGCGTGATTTCTTAAACGGTTAACTTAATTTTTAGTTAGTTCGTTTAACGATAGCCTCGGCCCCTCGGGTTCGGGGCTATTGTGTATACACGGTACAATGAAAAGATGTGTGCAAAACGGTGAATTTCATGCAACGAGAAGACTTAAAAAATGCCACGCGAATTGTGGTCAAAGTGGGATCAAGTACTATCACGCACTCAAACGGCAAGTGTGACTTTGCCCGTATAGATCGTTTGGCTCGTGAATTGGCGGATTGGCAAAATCGCGGCAAGCAAATGATTTTGGTGACTTCCGGCGCCGTGGCCGTGGGGGTCGATCGTTTAGGATTGCCAGAAAAGCCAAAAACCATCCCGGGTAAACAAGCCGCTGCTGCCGTGGGACAAGGCATTTTGATGCATACCTATGAAAAGATCTTTGCCGAATATGGACAAGTGGTTGCACAGGTGCTTCTGACTCGTATGGAAACCATTGATCGTCACCGTTATACGAACGCGCGTAACACGTTCATGGAACTAATTAACCAAGGCGTTATCCCGATTGTCAACGAAAATGACGTCGTTGCATTGGATGAACTTAAAATCGGTGACAATGACAATATGAGTGCTCTGGTGGCCAGCATTGTGGACGCCGATCTTGTGATTATTCTCTCGGACGTTGACGGTCTTTATACCGCGAATCCGCAAACGCATCCCGATGCAAAATTGCTTCACCGTGTGGATGAAATTACTCCTGAGATTGAAGCTTCAGCCGGAGGAGCTGGTAGCTCTGTTGGCACGGGTGGAATGTTTACCAAATTGCAAGCGGCTAAAAATGCAACGACAAGTGGCATTAATCTGGTGATTGCCTCCGGAAGCATGAAGGATGCCGTGACTCGAATTCTTGAAGGAGAAGAAATCGGAACGCTTTTTGTGTCCCGCGAAAGTCGTTTGCAATTTAGAAAGCGTTGGTTGGCTTTTGGTGCCCGTTTGGCGGGGAAAATTACGGTTGACGCCGGTTGTGAACGAGCCATTAAAAAAGCTGGCGGCTGCAGCATATTGCCAGTTGGTATTGTCAAAGTTGAGGGCGACTTTGAAGCAGGTAATACCGTGAGTGTGGTGACATTAAACGGCCACGAAATTGCACGTGGCTTGACACATTATTCTTCGGAAGAGCTCAGCAAAATACTTGGGGCTCAAAGTGAAGATATTGAATCAATTCTGGGACACAAAGCATTCGATGAGGTGATTCATCGCGATGATTTGGTCATTTTAACTTGAGGGCAAGAGATGGATATTCGAGAAGCTGTACGTGTAAAGGCACAAGCGGCGCATGATGTTGCCGGTGCTTTGGCTGTAGTCCCCACGGAAGTTAAAAATCGTGCACTTTTGGCAATGGCCGAGGCTTTGGTGGCAGAAAAAACACTCATTTTAGAGGCCAATGCCAAGGATATGGCCGACGCCCAGGCTAAGGGCATGAAGACGTCCATGCAGGATCGCTTGAAATTGACCGATGCTCGCATTGAAGCGATGGCTGAAGGTCTTCGTCAAGTAGCGGCCTTGACCGATCCTGTGGGTGAAGTTTTAAGCGATAAGACTCTTCCTAATGGATTAAACGTACGAAAGGTGCGCGTGCCGTTGGGTGTTGTGGCCATGATTTATGAGGCACGCCCTAATGTCACGGCTGATGCTATTGGTCTAGCTCTTAAAACAGGTAACGCCGTAGTGTTAAAAGGTGGAAGTGAAGCTCTTCACTCCAATGAAGCAATTGCCGGCGTTTTGCGAGATGCGGCGGTATCGGTAGGGATGCCGGGCAAAGCCGTTCAATTTATTGATATTACGGATCGACAGGCCGTTACTGAACTCATTCGTATGAACGGTCTTGTTGATGTAGCCATCCCGCGGGGCAGTGCCCGATTGATTCAAGCAGTATTGCAAAACGCAACAGTGCCTGTGATTGAAACGGGGGCTGGTGTGTGTCACACATTTGTGGATGCAACCGCAGATTGTGACAAGGCAAGAAAAATTGCGATTAACGCTAAAGTACAGCGCCCGTCGGTCTGTAACGCCATGGAAACGCTTCTTGTGCATAAAGACATTGCTGAGCGATTTATGCCTGCGATGTTGGAAGATTTCTTTAAGGAAGGCGTGACCATTTTTGGGTGTGAAAAAACGCAACGGTTTGACAATCGCGTACAGGCCGCTAGCGAAGAAGATTGGGCCACTGAGTATGGTGACTTGCGCTTGTCGGTCAAAATTGTTGAGGGGCTGGACGAAGCGTTAGCACACATCGCTCAATATGGGACGAAACACTCTGAATGTATTGTCACAGAGAATCCAGAAAATGCTCAGCGCTTCCAAGCGATGGTTGACGCGGCTGCAGTTTACGTGAACGCATCGACTCGTTTTACCGATGGTTTTGAGTTCGGTTTTGGTGCGGAAATTGGCATCAGCACGCAAAAGTTGCATGCTAGAGGTCCAATGGCTCTGCCGGAATTGACCTCTTACAAGTACCTCATTACCGGTCAAGGCCAGATCAGAGGCTAAACCCATATGCTTCAGACGCAAAAAACGGGCAAACGCCCGTTTTTTGTGCATAGAAGTTAAAGAATTTAAGCTTCGTCAATGTCAACCAGCGTGTAATTGGCTTTGCCCATGCCGTAGTTGCGCATGGCGGTCAGTTGGTGCAAACCGTGACGAGTTTCGATACGTTCAACCAAGTCGTGGTTGAACTTGTCGCCTAACGCATACACTAAGTCAACACTGGCTTGATCAATGGCCAGAATGTCGGTCGAAGCAAGGATGCCGATATCAGGAATTGTTGGTTCTGCGGCTGTTACGCCTGCACAGTCACAGTCCACCGACATGCGACGAAGCACATTAATAAAGACAATTTTTTCGCCAAAATGATCACAAACAGCTTTGGCTGATTCGGCCATTGTTTCCATCAGTTGTTCTTTGGCAGGCCATTGGTCCCACGGAGCGTTAACATTTTTGACTCCATGCACCTGTGCTTTACCGATGCGGCCGTCGGCGCACCCGATCGCAATATTTTTCATCGAGCCGCCGAATCCACCCATGGCGTGGCCCTTAAAGTGTGTGAGCACCAACATCGAGTCGTAGTTCACGATATTTTTGCCCATGGATACTTCCTTAAAGTGTTTACCGCCCTTAACGGGCAACATCACAGTCCCTTCAGCATCCATGATGTCTACCGGACAGAAGGTCCAACCGTTAACTTTAAGGGTTTCAAGATGGCTTTCTGTCGTGTAGCGGTCTCCCGTATAAAGCGTATTGGTTTCAACAATCGTGCTATTGGGAATTGTTGCTTGCAACGCTTGAACCATATCTCGAGGCAAAATATTCGGTCCATTCTTTTCGCCAGTGTGCAATTTAATGGCGACCTTGCCGTCAATCTTGTCGTTAATCAGCGAGTAGAGCTTTTTTAAATGCTCGGCATTAATTTTGCGTGTAAAGAAGACTTTGGCTTTTTCTCCAGCCGTCTCGGCGCTTACTCGTTTGCAACCGACAACAGGAGCTTGTTCTGCGGCGGCAAGTTCCTGAGATGTTAAACCCAAGGCTGCACCGGCCATCACGGAACTCATGGCGCGCAGAAAGCCTTTTCGAGAGCATTGATAGTCGTTCATGTTCGTTTCCCTTAAGAATTAATCAAGGAGTTCCTATTCGTAAGCTTAGAACGACTAAAAAAATAGTATTTGCCTAAAAATGCCGAATGTTTTTCTGTTTAAGAAAAAATGGCCACAAAATCCATCAGACGGTAGTCCATGTAAAAATCAGATTGAAATGCGAAAGATTTAACAACGGGATGATGGGCAAACGGCTTTTTTCGATAGCCTAACTCGGTTTGCCCATCATCCCGCCCATCATAAAAACCAAGACTAGGGGCTTTTGGGAACGTATGAAAAATAAGGCCTTTTTTTAATAAGCTATTGATTTTCAATAGATTTAAAAAATGATTGGGACGCTATGGGACTGTGTGGGACGGTATTGTGGTGGAGACGGCGGGAATTGAACCCGCGTCCAGAAGACGTCCAGTGCCGGATCTACATGCTTAGTTTGAACATTTGAAAAATCTCATCTTGCTTTGCGCCCTCAAACCGGCTCTGACAAGACCAGACGCTTTAAATCTCGATGACTGTGCAGTGTCCTCACAGCCCTCCAGCCTGTATTAGTATGAAGTCACTGTCGGCAAGCCGACCCGGCCTAGAGGCAAACCGGTGTGACCCCCGCTATTAAGCAGCGAGAGCGAAACGCTTATTGTTGGCGTTTATTTAGTTTCCAGCGGATTTACAAGGTGACTGGACCTTGGCATGCACCAAACCCCTTCGTGCCCCCTGTCGAAACCAGGTCGTCCCCACGAGAAAGTTTGTTTGGAGGACTAATTATGAACTAAATCACAAGAAAATGGGACTTCGACCCATATTTTTCTGTTTTCATCTGTGTCAACCTACTTTTGTCATTGTTTTTGCAGTAAAATTCGACCCGCTTGCTGTAAATCGCAAGTCGTACGGTTGACCCAAAGGGTCGACCACAATTTTAATTTTTTGAAGTGGAGCCTTGCTTTTGGCGCCACGAGGAATTATGGCTAAAGAAGATCTGATTGAAATGAGCGGCGTGGTGCTTGAAGTGTTGCCTGACGCCCGCTATCGCGTAAAACTGGATAATGGTCACGAGTTGGTGGCCTACACGAACGGCAAGATGCGTAAGCACCATATTCGCATTTTGGCCGGTGACAAAGTCTCCCTTGAATTGTCTCCCTATGATTTGACGAAGGGTCGCATCACGTTCCGTCACATTGAAGGACGTCCTGCGGCTGCCGCTCCTGCCGGCAATTCCCGTCGCCGTTAATTCTTTTTCTGATGCACTAAGAGATTGCCCCTTATGGAATTCGAGCTCTGGTACCTGATTGTTGTTCCGCTGTTATTTGCTGCCGGTTGGTGGTGTCGTGGTTTGGATCAACGTCAGCGAGAAAATGAACAGAAGCCCGGTACTTACTACAGGGGCATCAATTTGCTCTTAAATGATCAACCCGATAAAGCGATCGACGCTTTTATCGAAGTGGTAAAGCTTGATCCGGAAACGATTGAACTGCACCACGCGTTGGGCAATCTTTTTAGCCGTCGCGGTGAATTTGATCGCGCCGTGCGCATTCACAATCACTTGCTGAATCGAGAAGATTTGCCGCAAGAAGAGCGTTCACTTGCGCTTTTTGAATTGGGCAATGACTACTTGAAGGCTGGCATTTACGATCGCGCCGAAGAAAGCTTTAAACGCCTTCTCAAAGAGCCGAAATATCGTCTCGAAACCATGCGTGCATTGTTAAAAATCTACTGCACGGAAAAAGAATGGGAAAGCGCGATCTCGATGGCCAATGACCTTGAGAAGCAAGCAGGGGAAAACCATCAAGCCGAAATCGGTCACTTTTATTGTGAGTTGGCTTCGTTGGCAATTCGTCGCAAAGATTTTGATAAGGCAGTTGACTTGCTCAACCAAGCCCGTCAGGTTGATCGTCGCAGCGTGCGTGCATTGATCATGTTAGGCGAAATCGCTATGAAAGCAGGCAACCCCGAAAATGCTTTGCGTTACTGGAACAAAGTTGAAAGTGTCAACGCCGAGTTCTTGCCCTTAATCATGACGCAAATGGCTCAGGCCTATGAGCAACTCGGTCAACATGATCAGGCGATGAATTTGATTCAACGCGCATTAGATGATCAGCCTAGCGCCGAAACGGTTTCGATTGCTCTGTCTTTAATTGAGAAGACTGAAGGGGTCGATAGCGCTCGCGCCATGCTTCGCGAAGAACTCAAACGTAGACCGACTCTTTGGACATACGAAAAGCTTGCTCAAATGCGTTTGAGTGCCAATCCTCAAGACGAGGAATTAAAGCTTTTGACGTCTCTTTTGAAACCCTACGTGAATAACCCCGGGCGTTATCGTTGCGCACACTGCGGCTTCCAAGCCAAGGGCTTTCAGTGGTTGTGCCCCGGTTGCTCAAGTTGGGGAAGCTATTCTCCGAAGCGCCAAGCCGAATAGGTCGCATTGCTCATTTACAATGCAAAATCCTACATTTGTGCTGACATAGCGCAGAACGTTTGAATTTTCTTACATCTTTGACGTTTTCCTTTATTCCTATTTGTGCAACATTGCGTACACTTTCCTTTCGTGTTAATTGCGTTTTTTTAGGAAGATAGATGCTTAAACGAATCGGTTTGTTTATCTTGACCAACCTTGCCATTTTGGTGATGTTGTCGATCGTTTTGAATGTCGTAGGTTGGCTTTTCGGGGTTAACTTTTCTCAAGTAGCCGGCGCTGGTCAAGATTACACAACGCTATTGATCTTTGCCGCGGTCATCGGCTTCTCGGGCTCCTTGATGAGCCTTTTCATGAGTAAGGGAATGGCCAAGCGCTCCATGGGAGTGCAAATCATCGATATTGATAATCCCCGCAACGGAGTTGAGCGCTGGTTGGTGGAAACGGTGGCCGAACTCGCCAAGATTAAGGGCGTGGGAATGCCTGAAGTGGGTATCTACCACGGTGATCCGAATGCTTTTGCAACGGGCGCCTCTAAGAACAGTTCCTTGGTCGCCGTCTCTGACGGGCTTTTGGCCAGTATGAACAAAGAAGAAGTGCGTGCCGTGTTGGCCCATGAAATGAGTCACGTCGCCAATGGCGATATGGTCACGATGACGTTGATGCAAGGCGTGATCAACACGTTCGTGATTTTCCTTTCTCGCATTATCGGCAATATTGTTGATCGCGGTATTTTGCGCAATGAAAGTGATGCTCCGGGTGCCGGTTACTACATGACGAGCTTGGTGCTTGATATGGTGTTGGGTTTGTTGGGTTCTATGTTGGTTGCTGCGTTCTCTCGCTATCGTGAGTATCGTGCAGATGCTGGAGCAGCTGAAGCACTGGGTTCGCCCGCTCCAATGATTAACGCACTAGCTCGCTTGGGCGGCTTACACTCCGAAGAGTTGCCAGGTGCTGTAAAGGGCTTTGGGATTAACGGTGGAATCGGTTCGTTGTTTGCTACGCACCCGTCCATTGAGGCTCGTATCAAGGCATTGCGTGAGCACAAACAATAATTTTTAATACAACAGAAACCAAGGAACGGCTTCAGCGATGAAGCCGTTTTTTGTCATTAGAAAACCCCCAGCTAGGCTGGGGAGTTCAAAAAAGCTTAAAGCTTTGCGTAATTGTCCTCAATAAAAAAACTCCTCTCAATTTGATAGAACAAGTCTGCGGTCTGTCAAACGCAACTAGTTAAACAATTGAGAGGAGTTATCACATGAGTAGTGATCTCAAAAGCTTAGCGCACACTAAATGGAATTGTAAATATCACATAGTGTTTGCGCCGAAGTATCGTCGTAAGGTCTTTTACGGAGAGAAAAGACGAGCGATAGGAGAAATTCTAAGGAAATTGTGTGAATGGAAAGGAATCAACATTGTCGAAGCGGAGTGTTGTCCGGATCACATTCATATGTTGCTGGAAATTCCGCCGAAAATGTTAGTGGCAGCGGTGATAGGGTATTTGAAAGGCAAAAGCAGTTTAATGATCTACGACCAGTTTGGGAATCTGAAATTCAAATATCGGAACAGGCAATTCTGGTGCCGAGGGTACTACGTTGATACGACGGGAAAAAATACACAGAAGATAGCAACCTATATAAGGCAACAGCTAGAAGAAGATAAATTGGGAGAGCAGCTGAGTCTGTCGTATGAGGGAGACCCGTTTACGGGTGGCAGGTAATGGAATGCGAGTGACAGACCGATATGCGCCTAGTTGGGCGCGGCTGGTACCAAAGCCTTTCAGGCGCATATGAAGAACCACCGGCTATGCCGGTGGGTCAGATTGCATTCAAGAAAATTGAGCTGAAATGAAAAAATCCAGCCGAAGCTGGATTTTGAAATTGTGGGGTGGGAGATGGGACTCGAACCCACGACAACCGGAATCACAATCCGGGACTCTACCAACTGAGCTACACCCACCATCAACTTTTGGCCCGCCCGACAGGATTCGAACCTGTGACCCTCGGCTTAGAAGGCCGATGCTCTATCCAACTGAGCTACGGGCGGCTCGACCGCTGTCGAAACGTGGTCGGGGCGAAGGGATTCGAACCCCCGACATCCTGCTCCCAAAGCAGGCGCGCTACCGGACTGCGCTACACCCCGCCTCAAGTGCAAAACAACATTATGCATAAAAAAAAGAGGAAACGCAATAGTCTGGAGAGAATTTCTCAAAATCTCTTCGGCCGATTGTTAGAATCATCGTATTTTGTTTTGAGGAGTTTGCAATGCAGTGGGTTTGCGGCAACCGTGTGTTGGATTTATCGAAGCCTTTGATCATGGGCATTGTTAATGTGACACCGGATTCGTTTTCTGACGGCGGTCAACACAATAGTACTGCGTCGGCGATTGGGCACGCCATGAAGTTGATCGCAGAGGGTGCTGATATCTTGGATATTGGAGGTGAATCCACACGACCTGGAGCTCAAGACGTCAGTGTGGATGAAGAACTTAATCGTGTCATTCCTGTGGTTGAAAAACTTGCACAAACGGGCGCGATTATTTCTGTTGACACGAGTAAACCGGAAGTAATGTTGCAGGCAATGGCAGCTGGCGCTCACATTATCAATGACATTCGTGCTTTGCAGCTGCCGGGTGCTCTCGAGGCGGCGGCCTCGACCAATGCAGGGCTTTGCCTCATGCATATGCAAGGAGCTCCTCGTACGATGCAACAGGCTCCGCATTATGAAAATTTGCTCTCAGAAGTTGAAGCATTTTTATTGGAAAGGGCCCAAGCGTGTGAGGCTGCCGGTATTGCTCGAGACCGTCTTTGTTTAGATTATGGATTCGGTTTCGGTAAAACGGTTGAGCAAAATTTTTCACTATTGGCCAATACCGGCTATTTTTGTCGACTTCCATATCCGGTTTTAGTGGGAGTGTCTAGAAAGTCGAGTTTGGGTGCTGTAACAGGAAGAGGAGTTAATGAACGGATGGTTGCCTCCGTTGCGGCCGCACTTTACGCGGTGCAGGAAGGCGCTCACATTCTTCGTGTTCATGATGTGGCGGCTACGCGCGATGCGGTTACAATTTGGTTAGCGACGAAATGTCAAGCAATTAATTTTCAATAAGGGTTAACGGATGTCTCGTAAATATTTCGGTACCGATGGTGTTCGGGGGCGTGTGGGTGAAACGCCCATTACTCCGGATTTTGTTATGAAGCTCGGCCAAGCCGCCGGTCGCGTTTTGCGCAAACGTGTTCAAGGCCGTCGTCACGTGCGGGTTGTGATCGGTAAAGATACTCGCGTCTCGGGCTATATGCTTGAGGCAGCACTTCAAGCGGGTTTTTCCAGCTCTGGCGTTGATGTAGTGCTTTGCGGCCCGATCCCGACGCCGGCCATTGCTTATTTGACGCGTGCTCAGCGCGCAGATGCGGGTGTTGTCATCAGCGCAAGCCACAACCCCTATCACGACAATGGTATTAAGTTTTTCTCTGACTCGGGAACAAAGTTGCCCGACGAAGTCGAACTAGAAATCGAAGCAGAACTCGACAAAGGCTTCTCGTGCGTGGAAAGCCAAGAATTGGGTAAAGCTTGGCGCCTTGAGGATGCGGCCGGTCGTTATATCGAATTTTGTAAGTCGACGATTGACAGCTCGGTCAATCTCAAAGGCTTACGGATCTTGGTGGACTGTGCAAACGGGGCTGCTTATCACGTTGCACCAGCGGTTTATCACGAGTTGGGCGCTGACGTTTTCACTGTTGGCGATCAGCCCGACGGCTTCAATATTAATGATGGAGTTGGCGCTACCCACACGGAAAATCTCTCCAGAAGAGTGTTTGAACACGGCTGTGACGTGGGAATCGCTCTGGACGGTGATGCTGACCGTTTGATTATGGCCGATGGCAACGGACACGTCTATAACGGCGATGAGTTGCTCTATGTGATGGTGCGAGATCGCATGTTGCGTGAAAAGGTACACGGGGCTGTGGGCACTCTAATGACGAACTACGCCCTAGAGAAACGTTTCGCAGAATTGGGGGTGGATTTTGTTCGAGCTAAGGTCGGCGACCGTTATGTGCTCGAGCAACTTAAAGCCCGCGATGGATGGATATTCGGAGGCGAAACGTCCGGTCACTTATTGGTTCTTGATTGCCAAACGACCGGCGATGGGATCGTCAGTAGCCTTCAAGTCTTGGCGGCCATGCGGCGTCAAAACAAGTCTTTGCGTGAGTTAACCCAAGATCTCAAACTGTTGCCTCAAGTATTGATCAACAAACGCATTGAGAAGGGATTTGATTGGCAGGCGCATGAACCGATGCAAGTGGCTTTGAAGGAGGCTAACGACGTTTTAGCAGGTCGTGGCCGCGTCTTAATTCGTCCTTCAGGCACCGAGCCCTTGTTGCGTGTGATGGTTGAAGCCGATGATAAGGAATTGGCTCAAAGCCTGGCGCAAAAAATTGCCGATACGCTTTAAGCGCTCATAGAGAAAAAGCCGTCGCACTGAGACATTCGGGCGACGGCCTTTTTGTTACTGAAACAGTGCAAGTAGCGGAGGGGCAATCAACGGGGCAATGAAAGCCGTGATGATGCCTGCGAGTCCCATAGCTAGACCGGAAAATGCACCGGCTTTCTCACTGATTTGAAAGGCGCGCGAAGTTCCCATTCCGTGCGCGGCCACACCTAAGGAAAAGCCGCGGATGTAGTCTTTTTTGACTCGACATATTTTAAAGACAGCCGTTGCAATCAAAGCGCCTGTGATACCGGTTAAAACCACGATGCCGGCGGTAAAAGCCGGGATGCCGCCCATTTTTTCTGATACGCCCATCGCAATAGGTGTTGTGACACTCTTGGGCGCCATTGAGACGATGCTCTCAACCGACGCATCAAAAACAATCCCTAATAGGACGGTACTGGAGACGCCAACAATGCAACCGACAGTCACGCCGATTAAAAGTGGAGCCCATAACTTTGCCAGGCGCCGCCGTTGATCAAATAAGGGCACTGCCAATGCAACGGTTGCAGGGCCTAACAAGAAGTGGACGAATTGCGCTCCGGCAAAAAATGTTTCATAAGTAGTGCCGGTAGCAAAAAGGATTAGTAACAACACTGTCACGGCAATCACAAACGGTGACAGGATTGTTAGGTATCCGCTTTTTTTGTAGACCCAGATGCCGGCTTGATAGGCCAGTAACGTTAAGCAGAGCCATAAAACCGGATTTTGTGCCAAATGATCCCAAAGCAGTTTAATCGTCATCATCGACTCCCATCCATTTAGCACAGTATTGGATTGTCAGAGCGGTGACGATCATGGTAATTGCCGTTCCCAGGATCAAGATCATGGCAATAGCGAGCCATTCCTGACAGATACGATCCCAGTGTTGAACGATTCCTACGCCAGCGGGCACAAACAGCAGTGCCAAATGGGCCAGTAGCACCGATGCAGTCATACGGACTCGCTCAATCAAGTCATCTTTTACGATAAAGCCGATCAGCAAAAAGATCATTCCTAACACGGGACCGGGGATCGGAATCCCCAAGCCGAATGAAATTGCTTCACCGATCAGCTGAAGTGCCAAAAATAAGGCAATAGAAGTCAGCATATGCGTTTTAGAGGATAAAGGGTTTTCAATTGTGTCACCGTTGGAGACATTCGTCCAATGCCAAACACGACAAAATACAGTCAATACCGTATCGGACTGAAAAATTGATGTAAGAGATTTTTGTCGGAAGACTTTAAAGCAGTAGCAATATCGCGACATATGGATTTTGTAATAACTGCGCTCAATATTTAGTTGACTGACTTCGTAGTAATACGTATGTTCAATTACTTAAGACGGGTCGAAAATAGTAAAGGAATCCACCGAAACCCGTCTACGAAATCCTAGGAGGTTTTATGAAAAAGACCCGTTGTGCACTGGCCGTCGGCGTTGCCTTGATGGCCGGGGTAGCTTATGCGGCTATTCCTCAGGTCACACCTGATGTCAAAAAAGCTACAGAAACGATTTATAAGGATCCGGTGATGCAAAAAATGCTCACCGAATTAATGAGCGAAGAAAATGCTCAGTTCCGTTTCAACACGCATATGGAAGTTGCTCGTATCGCCTCGCCGTCTCGCTTTGAAATGCGTCGAGCCGAAGAGCTGACTCGCCGCTTGGTTGAAGAGTGGGGCTTTGACAAGAAAGATATTATGACGACCCCTGAAGGGGTGATCAAAGGTGCCGGTATTCAATTGGTTGACGGTAAGCCTGTCTACAACGTTTGCGTGAGAATTCTCGGTACGTATTCTCAACAAAAGGGAGCTCAAAGCTACAAGGGCCAATTCCCGAAGGTGCTGTTAGAAGGTCACATTGACACGGTGAATCCGGCAGAGTTGCCGCCTAAAGAGTCGCCCTATATGCCGGCGAAGCTTCAAAAGGCTTCTGAACCCATTGTGAAGAGTCCGCAAGAGCTTGCAGCTATCAAAGACGAGCTTCACTTCGATAAAAACGGTCGCATTATTCAAGACGAAAACTATAAGAAAGCTTATGTGCGTTACGCCAATCTTGAGGATGCCCAAAAGAAGGGCGGTTATCGCATCTATTTGCCGGGCTTTGCCGATGCTATGGGCAATACGACCGGCGTGATGACTGCGGCCATTATGCTCAAGAAGTACAACATTAAGCCCGTGTATGACATTTGGGTTTGCGGCACAGCAGGTGAAGAAGGTAAAGGCAACCTTTGTGGCATGAAGCAACTCTATGGCTATAACCAAGACACCGGTAAGGGCAATAATGCATTGAATTTCGTTGCAAACTTTGCTGCTGACTCCACACGTCCGGGCTCTGGTACTCTGAACTATCTAGGTAGCTACCGTTTCGAAATTAAGTACACGGAACCGGCTGGCTACAAGCAAGGAGGGGCTGAAGCTCCGAGCGCATTGATGGCGATGACACGCTCGATCGGCAAGATTGCAGACATTCGTTCGCCATGGGATCTTGACAAGAAGGCCGAACGAACAACTTATACGGTTGGTGTGGCCGATTGTGAAGATGCTGCAACGGCTGACGGTCGCTCTCGTTCTTGCACGTTGATGGTTGATATGCGTTCGCCCACGCAACCGCCGTTAAGTGCGATCCGCGCCCAAATTGAACCGACGTTTAAAGCCGCATTGGATGAAGAAAATGCTAAGTACGGCTTGAAGACCGGTGATAAGAATGCGTTGACAATGGAGTTGGTTTGGTTCGGTGACCGTCCGGCTCACCAACGTGCCAATTTGAACGATATTGCGACGCAAATTTGGTGGCAAACGGCTCAAACTGTCGGTATTGACCAAGTCAAGGAACCGAGAACGAATTCTTCGAGCTTAAATGACAATGTGCCGGCTGCGGTTGGTGTGCCGACAGTGAACTTTAATGTTCATACGCCTGCGGCGAGCGGCGGTGGTCACGCGTACTATGAATGGGGCATTCCGGGTAATGCTCAAGACGAAGGCAAGCGTATTTTCCGCATGGTGTTAATGGGCTTGACCGCTGCTGGTTATCACACGAGCACGGGTGAAGTCGTTGCGCCTGCTGCCGGTCCGATCGGTGCCCGCACGACCGAGGAAATGTACTAAGACATTGGAGAGAATGATGAAAGTTAAATTATTGTTTGCTTTGGTTGGTTCTTTTGCCGCCTCTGTGGCCATGGCCGATGTCTCTTCGGTGTTAAACGTATCGATTCAAGGTCCGGGCGGTCACAGTAACGGCGCCTACGGCAATACGAATGCCGTGCATGCTGCGGCACGAGCCATTTTAGAAATTGAAAAGGCGATTCCGTCGCAAAAGCAGTGCGTGGTCGCGAATTTCAACGGTGGAAACTCTGTGAATTCCATCGCTGCGGACGGGCACTTTAGAGTCTCTTTGCGTGCCAAAGATGACAAGGAAATGGCCGATCTCAAGCAAAAGGTTGAAGCGGCCGTGAAAAAAGGTGTTGATGCCGAAAATGCGTTCCGCAATGCCAAGCCCGGCGATTTGACGGGTGGCGTGCCGGCGCAAGTGGTCTACAAGATCAAATAACGGCATTCCACTTGGAACGGGCGGGGCGGTAACACCTCGCCCGTATGACAGCGACCTTCGGGTCGCTTTTTTTTGTCTTTGACAAAGATCAACAAACGATCCAAAATATAAAATAAATCAAAAAATGATCTTGAAAAGATCAATAATGTCAACGATAATAATCTTATGTCAGTTATGGATATTTGGAGATTGAAAATGCGTAAAAATTGGATTTTTGATGTTGTTGCCCAGATGGCCATTGCGAGTGCATTAACGGTGGGCGTTATCGGTTTACTAGTAAGCTTTGTCGCTTAATTTTGCAGAGCTGACAATAACAAAAACCGGCGAAATCGCCGGTTTTTGTCGGACCAAAGAAGTTGTTTTAGGACTGAGAGGTTTACCGTCAAGGAGAAATCGGCAAACATCAAATGAGCTTGGGAGAGATTCGCCGGAAGTTGTTACCCACCCCTTTTTTGGTTCCAACGCCCGACGGATTAGCTCAAAACTTCTTATTGACCGATACTTTATCGCAAGAGTCTTGCGTGAAGCTTACGGCCTCTAAAAAGTTCGTACCATGAATATTAATGATAATTATTCTCAATTGCAAGGGGCCAGTGATACTTTTTTACAAAACAGTTAAATGGCCGTTTATTGAAGGCTTTGGACTTTAAAAAAGTCAAGAAATTCGCTAAGATAGCGACTCTTTGACTTTTTTGGCCGGTAAAGCCATGTCTGAACACGAACTACTATTATCTGATTTTGATTACGATCTACCTGAAGATCGAATCGCACAATTTCCCTTAAAAGATCGCGCGGCTAGCCGCTTACTGCATGTGATGCCCGACGCATTGGCTGACTACCATTTCACCGATATCGTTGATCTATTGCGCCCTGACGACTTACTTGTCATGAACAATACGAAGGTGATTAAGGCGCGTTTACTCGGTAAAAAAGAAACGGGTGGAGCCGTTGAGTTGCTCATGGAACGTATCACCGGTGAATTTACCGCAGTATCCATGGCGCGAGCCAGTAAGAGCCCTAAGGCAGGGACTTATCTTATCTTCGAAAATGAAGCGGGTGACATTGCACGAGTGCTTGTCACGGGACGCGAAGGAGAGTTTTTTACGCTCGAATTCGAAGCACCTGTTTTAGATGTCTTACAAGATTTCGGCAAAGTACCTCTGCCTCCCTATATTGAGCACGCGGCCGACAAGGACGATGAATCTCGGTATCAAACGGTTTATGCTCAAACGCCCGGCGCGGTGGCTGCTCCGACAGCAGGGCTTCATTTCACCGATGAGGTGATTGAACGTTTGCACCAAAAAGGCATTCAAACGGTCTTTGTCACACTTCATGTGGGAGCTGGTACTTTTCAGCCCGTACGAGTTGAAAAATTAAGCGAACACGTCATGCACTCGGAGTGGTACACGATTAGCGAAGAGACTGCGCGTGCTGTCAATGAAGCTAAAGCGGCAGGCCGCCGAGTCGTCTCTGTTGGTACCACGAGTCTTCGCGCATTAGAAAGTGCTGCCGTGGAAAAAGGCGTCATTGCGGCTGGAGCTCGTGACACACGTTTATTTATTAAGCCTGGTTACGAATTTAAGATTATTGATGCCTTGATTACCAATTTCCATTTGCCAAAATCCACGCTTTTAATGTTGGTCTCTGCTTTGGCCGGCAAAGAGCGCATCGATTCCGCCTATCGCTACGCGGTTGAAAACCACTATCGATTCTTTAGCTACGGCGATGCGATGCTTTTGGAGAAAAAACCGGAGTAGATACTGTGAGTCTTGAATTTACGTTAAAAAAGACCGCCGGCAAAGCGCGCCGCGGTGAAATGAAGCTTAATCACGGCACGGTTCAAACGCCGATTTTCATGCCGGTGGGTACATACGGTACCGTCAAAGCCATGGCTCCCAATGAGTTGGAAGAGATCGGCTCGCAAATTATTTTGGGCAATACCTTTCACCTTTGGTTGCGTCCGGGACTTGATGTGATCGAAAAGCACGGTGGTCTTCACCGTTTCATGGGATGGGATAAACCTATTTTGACGGACTCGGGAGGCTTTCAAGTCTTTTCGTTAAAAGGCTTGCGAAAGATCACCGAAGAAGGTGTGAAGTTTGCTTCGCCCATTAATGGCGACAAGCTCTTTTTAACTCCTGAAGTGTCCATGCAAATCCAAAAGGTACTCAACAGTGACATCGTCATGGTCTTTGACGAATGCACTCCGTACCAAATCAATGGCCGTCCAGCAACCGAAGAAGAAGCCGCAAAGTCAATGCGCATGTCGCTTCGTTGGGCACGCCGCAGTAAGGACGAATTCGAGCGTTTAGGTAACCCCAACGCGCTTTTCGGCATTGTTCAAGGCGGTATGTACGAACATCTCCGTGAAGAGTCCTTGGCAGGTCTCAAAGAAATCGGTTTTCATGGATATGCCATCGGTGGCTTATCTGTGGGGGAACCGAAAGAAGAGATGCACCGCATCATGGAGCATATCGTTTGGCAATTGCCAGAGGATAAGCCGCGTTATCTGATGGGAGTGGGCACGCCGGAAGACTTGGTCGAAGGGGTGAGCCAAGGGATCGATATGTTTGACTGTGTGATGCCGACCAGAAATGCTCGCAACGGCTGGCTCTTTACCCGCTATGGCGATGTAAAGATTCGCAATAGCAAATATAAAGATGATCTCCAACCGCTTGAACCGGGCTGTCAGTGCTACACCTGTCGCCATTTCACGCGTGCTTATTTGCATCATTTGCAGAAAGTCAACGAGATTTTAGGCGCTCGGTTAAACACGATTCACAATCTTCACTACTATCTCAATTTGATGCAAGAGATGCGTGATGCGCTTGATGCAGATCGATTTGAGCAGTGGCGCGAGGAGTTCTATCGTAACCGCGCACGAGGTGTATAAGGTCTCATTTGTGACATAGCGTTTTTTCGAAGCAAAAAGCTCGGAAAAGCCCCGTATAATTAACAAATCTTTGGTTCGACAATCGAGCCGGAAAATGATTTTTTTTCAATGGAGTAACTGATGTTTTTTATTTCTGACGCATTCGCTCAAACGGCTGCCGCCGGTGATACGGGCGGCTTTATCGCCAGCTTGTTGCCGATGATTTTGATTTTTGTAGCTTTCTGGTTCTTCTTGATCCGTCCGCAACAAAAGCGTCAAAAGGAACATGCCAAGATGGTTGATGGCTTGTCAAAGGGTGACGAAGTCTTGACCGCAGGCGGCATCGCCGGTCGTATTGCTGACGTGGCCGATGATTACGTCGTGGTGCAAATTGCTTCCGTTAAGGGCGAGCCTGTCACGTTGACGATCCAACGCTTGGCTGTGCAAACCGTTTTGCCCAAGGGAACGATTAAGACGTTCTAAGGCAATGAACAAAGCAATCGCCCGTTAAGGACGATTGTTTTGTTTTGTGCGGTCAGTTTTTCAATGATTAACAGACCGCCAAAGAGAGCGAGCTTAACGGGCCGTTCTCTTTTTTCAGTTATTTGTGGGGAAAACTCGTGAATCGTTATCCATTATGGAAATACATCGTTATCGGTGTGGCGCTCCTGATCGGGATGATCTACACGACGCCGAATTTCTTCGGTGAGTCTCCTGCAGTTCAGGTCTCGAGCCAAAAAGCGACAGTTAAAGTCGATGAAGAGGTTTACCGCCAGGTTGAAGAGGTATTGGCCGCTGCCAATATCGAACCCAACGGCATCTTCTTTGAGCAAGGAGCTCAGCAATCGACGGTCCGTGTTCGCTTTGATCCGACTCAGGCCGAGTTGCAGTTGCAAGCCAAAGAAGTCATCGAACGAGCTTTAAATCCGGATCCGACGGACCCGGCCTATGTTGTTGCTTTGAACCTTGTGCCTAACACGCCCGAATGGTTGTTAAAGCTTCATGCGCTTCCCATGTATTTAGGGCTTGACCTTCGTGGTGGCGTGCACTTCCTATTGGAAGTGGACATGCAAGCTGCTATTGATAAGCGTATCGATGCAACGGCTGCGGACCTTCGTTCTCAATTCCGTGAGGAAAGAATTCGTCATGCCGGCATTACCCGTGCGGGCACGGCACTTGACATCGCGTTCAGAAGTGAAGAGGAACGTGCCAAAGCGGTTGACTTGTTACGTAATACTCATCCGGAATTGTCCTTCGAAGAACACGGAGACGGTCAATATTTCCGTTTGATGGCAACGTTGACAGACGCAACGCTTCGTCAAGTGCAGGAGTACGCCTTAAAGCAAAATATTTCGACGCTTCACAATCGTATTAATGAACTCGGTGTTGCAGAACCTGTGATTGCTCAACAAGGTAGCAATCGTATTGTTGTGCAATTGCCGGGCGTCCAAGATACGGCAAAGGCTAAGGATATTTTGGGCCGTACTGCAACGTTGGAAATCCGCTTAGTGGACGATTCCCCGGAAGCTTATGCTCAATTAGCCAATGGCACAGTCCCGTTTGGTGATGAACGTTACTTTGACCGCAACGGTGTGCCGATTTTGGTTAAGCGTCAAGTTATCTTGACAGGCGATAACTTAAACGATGCTCAAGCCGGTTTTGATCAACAAACGCAAGAGCCTACCGTAAACCTCACGCTCGATAGCCGCGGTGCTCGTATTTTCCAAGACGTCACTCGTGACAATGTCGGCAAGCGCATGGCCATCATTCTCTTTGAAAAGGGTAAGGGTGAAGTCGTTACGGCTCCTGTGATTCGTCAGGAAATTGGCGGCGGACGAGTGCAAATTTCCGGTCGCATGACGACGATGGAAGCGACCGATACCGCATTGCTTCTTCGTGCCGGTTCCTTGGCCGCTCCGATGGAAATCATCGAAGAACGTCTAGTTGGGCCGAGTTTGGGTGCTGCCAATATTGAAGCCGGTTTCCGCTCAACGCTGTACGGTTTTGCGGCTGTGTCAATTTTCATGATTCTTTACTATCAAGTCTTCGGTGCGGTTTCAGTTTTCGCACTGACTTGTAACGTCATGATGTTGATTGCGTTGCTCTCAATGCTTCAGGCAACGTTGACTCTACCGGGTATCGCAGCTATTGCTTTGACGCTTGGTATGGCAGTGGACGCTAACGTGCTCATTAACGAGCGCGTTCGTGAAGAATTGCGAGAGGGAAGAACTCCGCAACAAGCCATCAGTGAAGGTTTCGATCGAGCGTTTGCTACGATTTTGGACTCCAACATTACGAGCTTGATCGCCGGTATTGCGTTGTTGATTTTCGGCTCCGGTCCTGTCCGTGGGTTCGCGGTGGTGCACTGTTTGGGCATCTTGACGTCAATCTTTACTTCCGTGATGGTCTCGCGTGGTGTGATCAACTTAATCTACGGTCGTCGTAAGAAGTTGAAGACGCTTCACGTCGGTCAGATTTGGAAGCCAGAGGATTAAGGAGGTCGAATATGGAGTTTTTTAGAATTCGGCGCACGATCCACTTCATGCGCTTTGACAAGATCTTCAATACGATCTCGTTAATTTCGTTTATCATCGCTGTCTTTTTGCTTTGTACGCGTGGTTTGGCGCTGTCCATTGAGTTTACGGGCGGTACGGTGATGGAAGTGACTTATCCGCAAGCCGCTCCCACGGATCAAATTCGTGAAGAGATTAGTGATGCGTTAGGCATTGAGGCTTCCGTGCAAAACTTTGGTACCGCACGAGACGTCATGATCCGTTTGCCGATTGTTGAAGGAGAAAATTCCAATCAACAAGCTCAACAAGTCATGGATGTGTTGCAAAAAAGTGAACCGCAAGCACAGATGACTCGTGTTGAATTCGTTGGTCCGCAGGTTGGCGAAGAGTTGGCGACGGACGGTTTGACAGCATTGCTTTTGGTCATTTTCGGTATCGTTATTTACCTTGCGTTCCGATTTGAATGGAAGTTCTCCATTGCGGCCATTATTGCTAACTTGCACGACGTGGTGCTGGTGTTAGGGATCTTTGCGTTCTTCCAATGGGAGTTCTCATTGCCGGTGCTGGCTGCTGTTTTGGCCGTGTTGGGTTACTCCGTGAACGAGTCTGTGATTATTTTCGACCGTGTACGTGAACACTTTAAAAAGATGCGTCGCGCCGGTACGGTTGAGGTCATTGACTCGGCTATTACAGCAACGATTTCTCGTACAGTGATTACTCACTCGTCGACGCTTGCGATGACTTTGGCAATGTTCTTCTTCGGCGGTCCGGCGCTGCATTACTTTGCTTTGGCCTTGACGATTGGTATCTGCTTGGGCGTTTATTCGTCTGTGTTCGTGGCAGCTGCTATCGCTTTATATCTCAAGGTCAAGCGCGAAGACTTGGTTAAGCCTAAGAAAGAGCAAGTTCAAGAGATGGTGCCTTAATCGGTTAATCTGCTTGATAAGCTACAACAAAAAACGCGGGGAAAATTCCCGCGTTTTTTGTTGATATCTAACTTTTCGCTCAGCTAGGCCGCTTAGGGTGCTCGTTTATAGAGTGCATAAAGAACACCGCGAATCACTGAGTCGGTCGTTGTTTTATTAAGTGACTCGATTTGATCGGGATCGGTCAGTGTGGTCGGATCAAAATCTTTGGGTTGCTTACCGATTTCAGCAATCACGAGATCTTTCCAGAAAGCCGGAGCCTCACTTTCTTCCCAATAGCCGCGTCCGCGACCGAAGTGAGCAACGGCTAAGTACAAAAGCACGGCTTCAAGTAAAAAGTTTTGAAGCGCCATTTTGCTCCACGAGACTCGCGTTCCATGTACGCCTTTGACTTGGTTATAAGCAAGGGCGGCACCAGCGCCTCCAATTGCGCCGATCACGGTTCCGAGCAACGTACCTAGCCCCAGACTTAAGCCGCCTGTTGCAACATCAGCGGCGATGCCTGAGGCGGCGCCGGCTCCCACAGCACCGACCAAAGCGGCACCTTTGGGGTTGGCAGCGCTATGCACGGTCCAGTCTGTTTTTAGACGTCGCAAAATCTCACGCTTAACGCCTGAGCCCTCGAGCTGATGGGCATCGATTAAGCGTTGGGTCAAAGCTACCAAAGAGTCGGCAGCGCGCGCCGCTAGTGCATTTTTAGCGTCTTCAATTGGACCGCTTTGCAGTTTGACCACGCCCAATTTTCTGCCCCAGTCTTTAACTTGTTCTGTCAGTGAGTAATTGGAGAGCTCTTCGTGGTCAAGTGCCAGTTGCGTGAGATAGCTTGATAACGCATCAATGCTTGTGGAGTAGATTGCACGACGTTGACGGGACCATGCATCGCGAAGCGCATCAAAGGTCACGCGCTGTTCATCGGTGAGCACATTGCCGATGGCTTCAAACAGTGCAAATTCCTGTACCCAACAACGAGCAAAAGCGTCCATCGGAAGCACGGTTTTAACGAGCGGGTAGTCACGCATGTAATCGGTCCACGCTTGCAATTCAGCGGCTTCAACTTCTTGCTCACGCGGTTTACCCATTTGATTTAACAAAACGATGATGGGCTTGCCGATCCAGTTGAGAATCTTCATTTCTGCGGCAATGTAGGAACAAGCCTTGGGCGATTCACTAGCATTGACGAGATAAAGCACGACACTGCTGGTGTCACGAACGTGTTTGAGCGCACGTTGATTTAGCCACAGTGCCTTATTGGACATCCGATCCCACACTTCGGATAAAAACCAACCGACAGGATTGGCACGACCCTCAAGGCGAGCGGCTAAGCGAACGCTGTCCCCGAAGCCCGGGGTGTCCCAAAGTACGAGCTCAGAACAGCCGTCTGTGGCACGAATCAGCACATAGTCATCATTGGTTTCGGTGACGTGCGGGCGGTCTGCGACCTCTCCGATGTCTCGCCCCAGAAGCGTTCTGGCCAACGTCGTTTTACCGATGTTGGTGTGAGAGACCAGACTGAGGTTAATGCGCATTACTTGTTGATCAGCCATTTTCTTGTGTCCTAATCTGCATGCACGCACGCAAGTTTGAGTTCTTCGCAAGTTTTATCATCAGGTTTAAGCCCCGAGTGATAAAAAACAACGGGTAATTTGCAGCTCTTGGCAAAGTTTGTCCAGAGTTCTTTTCGGCTTTCAATGCGATCGGCAAAGTCTCCGAATCGAGCCATATAGGCAGCCATATCGACGAGCAAAATGACCGGTGTTTTCCCCATTTTTTCCGTTACTTTTTCCAACGAAATGCCTTGCACTTCATGCTCGGGAGTCGTTGTAGCGTTCATCAAAGCCCACACTTGTTGACCCTGACTGCGTGCTTCAAGTGTCAAGGGAATGTCGTCGGTTTCTACCGACCAACGGTGGTTCTTTACCTCGGCCAAATTAAAGCCTAACGCTTCGGCAAATCGGTAAGCCGATTCGATGCTTTTTTGATCATCGAGCGTTTGCGGGATCAACAAATCGAGACTGACCGCTTCGGCACGCCAAGCTCGCAAGATGTCTCCGTAGTAGCGTTCGGAGAGATCGAGCGGATAGTTACTTTTAAGTTTTCGTATTTGCAACCAGTGCTTGAACGCCAAGAAAAAGCGGGGAATCACGACAAAAAGCGCAAGCATCACGATCATGCGCATCAGCCACAAGCCCGCAGAAGCATCCACACCACTGATGGCCAAGCGGTCAAAGCGCATATTGGCCACTTCCAGGATGTTAGGCATGGGGCCTAAGAAGTTTGTGCAAATGCCGTACGTAATGGCAATGATTTGGTAAACAATCTCTGGGCTTGAAGCAAACCAGGTGCTCTCCCAACCCACAACATAAGCCGTGCCCACGCCGCGAAGCAATACGCTTGCAATCATCCCGAGGACAAAGAAAAGCGCAGCCATGTGGAAAGCTGCTGCTGCGTAGTGCTTGGAAAAGGGTTGCATCAAGCTCGTCAGCGTTTTCGTCTTACGAAGACGCTTAGCCGCGGCGTTATATTCAACAAAGCTTAAAAGTTTGCGAAGGTCCAAAAAGTCACGTTCACCGCCTCGCTTGAATCCGGAAATCAGGAGCATCAGGTAAACGAGAATGTTCCAGAGCAACACTCCAAAAAAAGGCAATGACAGCAGATTAATTCTGGAGTCCGTTGAGGCCAATTGATCCGTCAAAAGACCAACGATAAAGGCCACGCCGATCAGTGCCGCGTTGATCCATGTCGGAGGCGTCAATTGCACCGGAAAGGGTTTGACAGCAGGATTTTTTGCAACGACGGTTTTTTCAACGATACGGGCACGGGCAACTAAAAAGGTCGCGGCATCGGCTTCTTCTCCGACCGCTAAATCTGCCTGGCGAGTAGCACGATTGGCATCGCTACTTTCCCAGCTTAACGTTGGGGACTCTTCCAGCAATCGTGCTCGCGTAATAAGCTCGACATCGTGTAGGGAGAACCGCCCGATTTTTAAGTTATTGTGAGGTTCGCTCATTGTATTTTCGATATTTTCGATTTTATCCTTTAATTGTAACCGCTTAGCCTTGTCAAAATCGCCCCGCAAAGGCGCGGATCTGTATCAAATTTCCACTATTTTGTGCAGAAAGCCTTCCAAGCCCTCAATAACGCTTCAGAGGCCACGCGCGGATTCTCTTGACCGCAAATCGCAGAGACTACTGCAAGGCCGTTGACGTTTGTTTGCGCCAGAGCGCTGACGTGACAACATTTAATCCCGCCGATGGCCACGCTAGGCACCGGGCTCATAGCGACTAGGGTTGCCAAGCCTTCGACTCCGATACTTGGCGCTGCGTCCGGTTTTGTGGTGGTCGGCATCACAGGACCAATACCAACGTAGTCAACAATGGTGGCATCGACTGCGGTCATTTGCTCTGCTGTATTAATCGAAAGACCTAACAGTTTGTCTTTGCTAATCATTTTTCGAACAACCGCAACCGGCAAATCTTTTTGCCCGACATGCACACCATCGGCATCAACGGCGATCGCAACATCAACATGATCGTTAATGATGAGTTTGGCTGGTGTGCCCGATAATGCTTTTTTCAGCGCGAGTGCACAGTCATAAATTTGCTTTTTTTTCCACTGAGGGGCTCGCAACTGCACAAGTGTTGCTCCTCCTTTGACGGCCTCAACGGCTGTCTCAACCATACCGAATTGCTGACACAAAACGGGGTCCAGTACTAAGTAAAGACTGTAGTCAATCGGCTTGTCACTCATGATGCGTTCCTAACAAATTGAAGATTGCTGTAGAGCGCATCCAGTAGCGCGACGCGGAAACTGCCTGGTCCTGCTGATTGGGCAACAGCATTTTGTGCAGCGAGTTTCATAACCATGAGTGCGGCCACGGTGGCTTCTAATGTATTGTCATCAACTGCACAAAAAGCTGCAACCAAAGCCGACAATGAACATCCGGTACCGACCGCTAGTGTTGCCATGGGGACATCGCCTGTGGCCGCTAGAACTTTTTGCCCATCGGTGGCATAGTCGGTTTTGCCAGTGACCGCCACAATGCATTGGTGGCGTTTCGCTAACATTTTTGCGGCTTCTAAGGCGTTTGTGCTGTCATCGGTGCTGTCAACGCCATGTCCGCCGGCGCCCACTCCCGCCAGACTCATGATTTCGCTCGCGTTTGCGCGGATCACTGTCGGTTGCATTGATAAAAAGTACGCAATTTTTTCATCTCGCCACGGTAAAAGGCCGGCGGCGACAGGATCCAGTACCCAAGGTTTACCGTTGGCTTTGGCTCTTTGGACGGCTTTAATCATTGAGCGTGATCGTTCTTCGGTTAACGTGCCGACGTTAATCAGTAAGGCATCGGCAATGGCAGAGAAGTCTGCACTTTCGTGCTCGTCGATGACCATTGCGGGAGACGCACCGGCAGCCAGCAACAAGTCGGCGGTAATGCCTTGAACGACATCATTTGTCATGCAGTGCACAAGCGTGCGTTTTTCAGCGACGATACGCCACAATTGAGCCATGCGTTCGTAGGGTAAGAGGGGAATTGCCTGATCGGTCATTATTTTCTCGGACAAAATACAAAACAACGGTGACGATAGCACAAAGCTTGAAAATTGTTCGCAAGAGTTTTATGAAAATTGTGACCTTTAGAAATCGGGTTGTGTTCGCTACAATGACTCGGTCACTATTGAGCATTTTTTGTTTATGTTTGTTCACCCGCAATTTGATCCCATCGCCTTTTCAATAGGCCCATTTTCTGTGCACTGGTACGGCTTGATGTACCTAGTGGGCTTTTTGCTTTTTTGGCTTCTGGGACAGTGGCGTGCCAGACGAGATGCCTGGCGAGGCATGACGCCCGATGACGTGGAAGACTTACTCTTTTTTGGTGTTTTGGGGGTGATCTTAGGCGGGCGGCTTGGGTATTGCTTTTTCTATCAACCGAGTTTTTATTTATCACACCCTCTAGACATCATTCGTATTTGGGACGGCGGCATGAGCGCGCATGGCGGTGTTTTGGGCGTCATTGTGGCACTTTACTATTTCGCACGCTCTCGTCAAAAGGCCTTTTTAGCGGTGGCGGATTTCGCTGTACCGATGGTGCCTCTCGGACTTTTTTTCGGAAGACTCGGCAACTTCATTAACGGAGAGCTTTGGGGAAGAGTCTGCTCTTACGAATTTCCCTTGGCAATGATCTTCCCTCAAGCAGCCGATCTCCAACCTCGTCATCCATCGCAACTTTATGAAGCCGGGCTTGAAGGTTTGGTGCTCTTTATAGTGTTGTGGTGGTATTCAAGCTCTCCACGACCGCAGGGACGAGTGGCCGCTTTGTTTTGCGCAGGTTATGGTGCGGCGCGTTTCTTTGTAGAATATTTCCGCGAACCGGATTCGTTCATCGGGCTTTTAGCCTTAGGTTTAAGTCAAGGGCAGTGGCTGTCGTTGCCGATGGTAGTTTTGGGTGTTGGTCTTTGGTTTTGCTCTAAAAAGACCAATTAGAGCCCATCGGGCTTTGCTTGCGAGAGAATTCGCTCGCACTCAGAAGCTTCCAACCTTCTCATAGAGAACTCACAGCCACAATACAGCTGGTTATAAAAAGCATTCTCTTTAATTAATTCATTGCGTCTTTGTTGCAAGCCGCCTTTTCGCCAATTGCGATCCCAGTACTGTGTGTCTGGATAAAGACTTTGAGCGCGAAGGCCTGCAGCATTGATTTGCTCTAAATCTTTCCAGCGACTTGAGGCGAGTGTTGTCGTGAAGCGATGGATTTTTTCTTCATGTGCTACGCGAGCGGTTTCTGCTAGACGTAAGTTAAAGCAAATCTGACAGCGTGCACCGCGTTCGGGCTCCATTTCATGACCCTTGACAGCTTCTCGCCAACCCGAGTGATCATAGTCTCCGTCAATGACTCTGAGTTGCAAGGCTTGTGCGTAGCGCTTGAGTTCATTTTTGCGAATTAAATACTCCGTGTCCGGATAAATATTCGGATTAAAGTAAAAAAGTGTCGGTTTGATCTCGTTGTTGAGCATCCATTCAATGATGGCGCTTGAACAAGGAGCGCAACAGCAATGTAGCAAAACGTCTTGCATGAAAAAATCCATAATCGATCGGTGCTCACAATTGTATACTTTAACCGTTTCGGATTTAGAGAGTTTGTATGACCATCGCTGATAATTTAAATATTGTTCGACAAGCCGTCGATGTTGCTCAAAAAGACACGCCAGTGAAATTAGTTGCCGTCAGTAAGACTTTCCCTGAAGAGGCGATTTGGGAGGCGTACCAAGCCGGTCAACGCATCTTCGGAGAAAATTACGTGCAAGAGGGTGTGCGAAAAATTCAATATTTTCGGGATGCGCAACCCCAGGCTGAGTTCGAGTGGCACTTCATCGGACCGTTGCAATCGAATAAGTCGCGTCTTGTGGCCGAGCATTTTGATTGGGTGCAAAGTATTGATCGGCTCAAAATCGCTCGTCGTTTAAGTGAACAACGACCGTCCTTGATGCCTGCTTTAAATGTGCTCATTGAAGTCAACATCGATGACGAAGAAACCAAAAGTGGCGTTGCTCCCGATGATCTTTTGGCTATTGTCAAAGAAGTCGCCGTATTACCTAATCTAAAGTTACGCGGTTTAATGTGCATCCCTAGCGCACAGGCCGATGAAGCTCAAAGTCGTGCAGCTTTCGCAAAAATGAAGTCTCTTTTTGAGTTTTGTCGAAAAGAGGGTTTTGATTTTGATACGCTCTCGATGGGTATGAGTGCAGATTTTGCTCTGGCTATTGATCAGGGCGCAACGATGGTGCGAGTGGGCTCGGCGATTTTTGGAGCCCGAGACTACAGCAACCGCTAGAGCTATTTGAGGATTTTGAAGATGAATAAACGAATTGCAATGTTGGGTGGCGGCAATATGGCTCGAGCCCTGGTCGCAGGACTTGTTTCTGCCGGACTGGAAACTAAAAACATTGATGTCTTGGATCGTAATGCTGATAAGTGCGAAGCCTTACGTCGAGACTTTGGCGTCAACGCTTATGAACAAGCCGGTGATTGGCTAAAAGCCGCAGATGTTGTTGTTTTGGCCGTTAAACCGCAGGGATTGGCACAGACGATTGCGACATTGAAGCACTTTTTAAATCCTGAGGCGCTATTTATTTCCATTGCAGCAGGTATTCGAATTGCAGATATCGCACGTTGGTTGGGTTCGCAAAAGCTTGTACGCGCCATGCCAAATACACCGTGTCTGATTAAAGCCGGTGTTGTTGGTCTTTTTGCTCCTGCAACGATTGATGCCAACGATAAAACCACGGCTTACGAAATTCTGTCAGCTATGGGAGAGGTGATAGAAACGACTTCTGAACAACAACTCGATCTCCTCTCGACGGTCTCGGGCTCCGGTCCCGCTTATGTGTTCCGATTCATCGAGGCGTTGGAATCGGGGGTTGTACGTCGTGGTTTCGATGAGGTGGCAGCTCGTCGCATGGCGATTTTGACGGTATTGGGGGCTGCGAAATTGGCAGCTCAAAGCACAGAGGCTCCGGCGAAGTTGCGTGCCAATGTGACCAGTAAAGGCGGCACGACTGCCGAAGCGCTTCGAGTGATGGACGAGCGCGATTTCATGGAGATGATGGATCAGGCAATTCAGGCCGCGTATGATCGCAATCAAGTGCTGGCTGACGAGTTGGGTAAGGCCTAATTTAAGAAAATAGTAAAAAATAATGGCTGCTTAGTCTTCCCTATTTGGGAATCTTAAGCAGCCTTTTTGTTATGCCAATCAGAGAATTAGACCGGCGTAGCAGAGCTCACTGGCGGGAAGTTGAGCATCTTGCATCCGGGCAAATCAAGACTTGCAACAGCACTTCTAATGGCGTCAATTGCAGGCATACGGTTAAAACTCTTTCGCCATGCAATGATGACACGGCGTACCGGAGCGGGTTTTTCAAAGGGAATGACGCGCATGAGTTCATCACCGCCTAATTCCTTGATAGCAGTGCGTGGCAGAACCGTCACTCCGAGTCCTTGAGCCACCATTTGTTGAATTGTCAGAAGCGAAGAGCCTTCCACTGTGCGCTGAATGTTTGAAACTGCGCCGCGTTTAGGAGAGGATTCGGGGCAAACTTCCAAAATCTGATCGCGCAAACAGTGCCCTTTACCTAACAACAGAAGGTTGCCCGAACGAACATCTTCACGGCGAATTTCTGACTTTTCGGCCCATTCGTGCGATTTGGGCACGGCGACCATAAATTCTTCATCGTAGAGCGGGGCTAACATCAAACCGGGTTCGGTAATGGGCAATGCCATAATGGCAACATCAATTTCACCGGCGCGCAATTGCTCTAGGAGATTGGCGGTGTAGTTCTCGGTCAAAATAAGGGGCATCGTCGGCACTGTTTTCAAAATGGTGTGCACGAGTCCGGGCATAAGGTAGGGGCTGATTGTAAAGATGGCCCCCAAGCGCAACGGCCCGCACAAGGGATCTTGCCCTTGTATGGCGATTTCTTCAATACGACGAACTTCTTCAAGCACTTTCTGTGCCTGCTCAATAATCATCTCACCGACAGGGGTGAGCGAAATTTCTTGCGAGCGTCTTTCAAAGAGATGAACGCCCAATTCTTCCTCGAGCTTACGCACAGCAACCGACAAAGACGGCTGAGAGATAAAGCATGACTCGGCAGCACGGCCGAAATGGCGTTCGCGGGCGACCGCAATGATGTATTTGAGTTCAGTGAGTGTCATTAGGCCTCCAAAAATCCCTCTGCATGACCAAACCAACGTTTGGCGTGAAGGGCAGCTGCAGAGGGATCAGTTTGCAGCCACTCTTGGGCAAAGTTTCGAGCTTGTTCGACAAGTTCGGCATCAAGCTTCAAATTGGCAAAACGTAACATCGGCACGCCTGACTGACGCGCCCCAAGAAATTCTCCCGGACCACGAATCTCAAGATCGCGGCGGGCGATTTCAAATCCATCGGTGGTTTCTCGAATAACTTTAAGTCGTTCTCGACCGGTTTCAGACAACTCACCGTAGAGCAAAATACAAAAGCTTTTTTCAGCTCCTCGACCAACACGACCTCGCAGTTGATGAAGCTGTGCAAGCCCGAAGCGCTCGGCGTGTTCAATGACCATCAGCGTAGCGTTAGGGACATCAACGCCGACTTCAATCACGGTTGTCGCGACTAAGACATCGAGAACACCGTCTTGAAATGCCTGCATAATGACTTGTTTTTCATCAGCGGGCAGTGCACCGTGCACAAGGCCAATACGAAGATGGGGCAAACTGCGCTTAAGTTCTTCGTAGGTTTGCGTGGCGGCAGTGAGATCAATTTTTTCGCTTTCTTCAATCAAGGGACATACCCAATACACCTGGCGCCCCTGATTGACTTGATCGGCAACGGCCCCTAAAACGTCACGCTTTCGTGACAGCGAAATGAGTTTCGTTACGATCGGTTTGCGGCCAGGAGGCAACTCATCGATAACGGAGACATCCAAGTCGGCCAGATAGCTCATTGCCAATGTTCGGGGAATGGGCGTGGCCGAAAGCATTAATAGATGAGGTAATGAATTCTCTGAGCCTTGGCGCAGTGCAAGTCGTTGAGCAACACCAAAACGATGTTGTTCATCAACGATAGCAAGTCCCAAGTTGGCAAACTTGACGCTTTCTTGGATGAGCGCATGGGTGCCGATAATGAGTTGTGCCTGACCTGAGGCAATGGCCTCTAAATTAGCATTTCTCTCTTTAGTCTTTTGTTTGCCGGCTAACCAAGCAAGCTTAATGCCCAAAGGTTCGAGCCATTGAGCGATTTTTTCGTAATGTTGCTCGGCCAAGATCTCTGTCGGAGCCATTAGCGTTGCTTGGAATCCAGCGTCAATGGCTAACACAGCGGCAAGTGCTGCAATAATCGTTTTCCCACTTCCCACGTCACCTTGCAAGAGTCGGTTCATGGGGGTGGTTTTTGCCAAATCTGCTCGAATTTCATTAAAGACGCGACGTTGTGCATCCGTTAGAGCAAAAGGCAAGCGATCAAAGAAACGCTCAATTAAGACTTCCCGCTCTGGAGCAATGGGCTTGGCCTGGCTTTGAGCCTTCAGCGCACGGCTGTGACGAAGCGCAACTTGTTGGGCTACGAGTTCATCGAATTTAAGTCGTTGCCATGCAGCAGCCGTGCGATCTGATAAAGCTGCAAGACTCGCTCCAACGGGAGGGTGATGTAGATATCGAATCGCATCGGCTAAGCCGGGTAAGTGCAACTTCACCAAAATGTCTGCCGGCATCGGATCGGAAATCTCTACGTCCAAAAGGGCACGAGAGATGCGTTTTCTGAGCCAATTTTGTGTAATAGACTCGCCGGCCGGATAAACAGGTGTCAGGGTTGACGGCAGTTGTGCTTGGTCAACTGGCGGCTTAATTTTCGGGTGCACCATCTCAAGACCTGTGAAGCCGTCTCGAACCGGTCCATATAGCCGAACGGTTTTGTTGACTTCAAGTTGTTTGACCTGAGAAGGGAAAAAGTGAAGCAAGCGGACTGACAATGTAGCCGTGCCGTCAGAAACAGTTGCCTGTAACTGTTCTCCGGAGGGGCGACGAACTCGCTCGCAACGAATGACTTGACCTTGACACTGCCCGGTGCTGCCAGCCTGAAGCTCGGCGATGGGGGATATTTTTGTTTCATCCTCATAGCGAAGCGGCAAATGAAGCACATAATCCCAGTCTTTTTGAAGACCGAGTCGAGCTAGCCGCTCCGAGAGCGGGGCGAGTTTTTCGCCCTTTTTTCTTAATGCCGGATATGCCATATCGAAGCAACGGGCAGTGTGTTATTAATTAGAGCGCGACGATCGCTTCGACTTCAACGGCGGCACCCTTAGGCAGCGCGGCAACTGCAAAACAGCTACGAGCAGGGTAGGGAGCTTGACAGAAGTCTTGCATGACGGCGTTTACAACCGGGAAGTCTTTCATGTCTGTCAAAAAGATCGTGACCTTCATGATGTTTTGCATTGAGCCGCCCGCAGCTTCAATAATTGCCTTCAGATTCGCAAAAGCTTGTTCGGCTTGAGCCTTGAACTCAGTGGGCAATTCGCCGGTAGTCGGCACGATGCCAAGTTGACCGGACGTAAAGAGCGTCGGCGTGCCTTTGGTAGCTTGGGAGTAGGGGCCGATAGCGGCCGGAGCGGCATCAGTGTGAACGATTTCATGCGACATGATGAGTCCTCTTATATAAAAGAATGTCAACGGGAATTGCGATTGATTTTTTCTATCAAAACGCAGTTTGCGATAAGTATAAACTATCGTAAAGAATGTTAAGGGACAATTGGATTGTCTGTTTTTTGTCAAAAAAGTGGTCTTTTTAGACCTGGCTCAAGGGTGAAAAACGCCCTCTGATCGAGTTTGGTGTAAACTTCGGGTTAATCCCAATGGGTGTATGAGAAGACTGCCACTAAACTCTCGCTCAATCGATCGTAGAGTCCGGTGTGGTTTTCGGACCCTGTGGTAATAATATTGTTTCTCTTTATACAGGTGAGGGAGACTTCGGATGTCTTCGGACTTTCGAAGTGTTTACTCATATATAAAGAGAGTCGATTTTAAAACGACGGACCCGGTTGAGACTTCGAGTGGAAGTGACAACTCCGCTTGAAAGGGTACCGCGGAGTATTTGTCCGTATTGAGAGCGAGAACTCACGGCTTTAACTACAGTTTCGCAGTGGTTACTTAACTGCGGCGAACACTGAAAAGAGAGTATGTATTCTCTTGGGTTTCCCGAAGCCGGTGAATCGTTAGGAGCTCCAAGACGAACAAGGGGAACCTTTTTAAAAAAGACCCCTGCCGTTTTTCGGTACGTAAGTATTGAAGGCGGCGGCCCTCTTGGATCAAGGAGACCAAGTAATTATGAAAATCATCTACACCGACGTGCTGGTGGTAGGCGCTGGCTTGGCCGGTTTGCGCATGGCAGTTGCTGCCAAGCACCGTGGTCATGACGCCATCATCTTGTCGCTGGTGCCGCCGAAGCGTTCTCACTCGAAGGCCGCTCAAGGTGGTATGCAAGCTTCTTTGGGTAACGTAATTAAGGGTTTGGGCGACAACGAAGACGTCCACTTCGCCGATACGGTTAAAGGTTCCGACTGGGGTGCTGACCAAGACGTCGCCCGTATGTTCGTGAACACCGCCCCGAAGGCTGTGCGTGAATTGGCAGCTTGGGGTGTGCCCTGGAGCCGTATTACCCCGGGTGACCGCCAAGTGATTATTAACGGCGAACGCGTGACGATTACCGAACGCAAGGAAGCCGCCGGCTTGATCGGTCAACGTGACTTCGGTGGTACGAAGAAGTGGCGTACGTGCTTCGTGTCTGACGGCACGGGTCACGCCATGTTGAACGCTGTTTCTGACCGCGTGATCGCAGAACACATTCCTGTGGTCGAACGTGTGGAAGCTATCGCTTTGATTCACGACGGCAAGCGTTGCTACGGTGCCGTGGTGCGTGATTTGATCACGGGTGAATTGATGGCCTATGTTGCTAAGGCAACGGCTATCGCTGCCGGCGGTGCCGGTCGCTTGTTCCGTGTGACCACCAACGCTGTGATCTGCGAAGGTACGGGTCACTCCTTGGCTTTGGAAACGGGTGTTGCTACGTTGGGTAACATGGAAGCCGTTCAGTTCCACCCGACGGGTATTTTCCCGGCCGGTATTTTGGTGACCGAAGGTTGCCGTGGTGACGGTGGTTTGTTGCGTGACGTTGATGGTCACCGCTTCATGCCCGATGTGGAACCGGAAAAGAAAGAATTGGCCTCCCGTGACGTGGTTAGCCGTCGTATGGAAGAACGTATTGCTCAAGGCAAGGGCGTTAAGAGCCGCTTCGGTGAACACATTTGGTTGGACATCACGCTCTTGGGCGAACATCACATCAAGCACAACTTGCGTGAAGTGTATGAAATCTGCCACTACTTCCTCGGCGTTGACCCTGTGAAGGAATGGATCCCTGTGCGTCCTGCTCAACACTACACGATGGGTGGTATCCGCACCGACTACACTGGTGAAAGCCGTCAATTGAAGGGCTTGTTTGCTGCCGGTGAGTGCGCCTGCTGGGATATGCACGGCTTTAACCGTTTGGGTGGTAACTCCGTGGCTGAAACGGTGGTTGCCGGTATGCTCGTCGGTGAATACATTGCTGACTTCTGCGAAAAGGCTGAAAACGTCATCGATATCCCGACCTCGATCGTCTATGACTTCATCAAGCGTGAACAGGCCAAGCTTGACGCCTTCTGCAACAACTCCGGTACTGAAGATCCGGCCAAGTTGCGTGAACGTATGCAAGACATCATGACGTCCAAGATCGGTATTTTCCGTCGCGGTGCCGATATGGAAAGCGCCGTGAGCGAATTGGAAGACCTCTACAAGCGTTCCTTCAACGTTCCGGTCAAGAGCCAATTGGGTGCCAATGTTGAATTGACCTACGCTTACCGTACGCAAAAGATGTTGCGTCTTGCTTTGACGATCGCCTGCGGTGCTGCTGCCCGTACGGAATCCCGTGGTGCTCACTTCCGTGAAGACTACCCGGTTCGTGACGACAGCAAGTGGCTCAAGCGTACGTTGACGAGCTGGGGCGACAACGACACGTTGCCGACCATCTCTTACGAAGATCTCGACGTCAACAAGATGGAATTGCCTCCGGGCTGGCGTGGTTACGGTGCCAAGAATTACATCGACCACCCGGATACGGCCAAGCGTCAAGCCGAAGTCGACGAAATCCGTGCCAAGATGGAAGCCGAAGGCGCCGATCGTTTTGCTATCCAAAACGCTTTGATGCCGTACGCTCACCTCTTGCCGAAGCGTCTGCAAGGTAAGAATGAACGCATTGATGAACCCTTGGCCTAAGGAGCTGACGAAAAATGAGTGAAAACAAAACCCAAAAGCAACATCGTCTGCTCAAGATCAGCATCTTGCGCTACAACCCTGCTGATCCGGCCAGCGTGCCGCACATGCAGACGTTTGAATTGGAAGAATCCGATTCTATGACCTTGTTTATCGCCTTGAACGAATTGCGCGATAAGCAAGACCCCTCCTTGCAATTTGACTTCGTGTGCCGTGCCGGTATTTGCGGTTCCTGCGCCATGATGATCAATGGTAAGCCCGGTTTGGCTTGCCGTACGTTGACTCGCGACTTGCCGACCGAATTCACGTTGGCTCCGTTGCCTGCCTTCGAATTGATCGGCGACTTGTCCGTCAATACGGGTAAGTGGATGCGCAATATGAGCGAACGCATGGAAACGTGGGTTCACTTGAAGGAAGAAGAAGTCGATATCTGCCGCAAGGAAGAACCGATGGATCCGCAATTGGCCGAAGATATTTATCTCTTGGACCGTTGCGTTGAATGCGGTTGCTGTATCGCTGGTTGCGGTACGGTTCGTATGCGTCCGGACTTCGTCGGTGGCGTGGCTATCAACAAGATCGCCCGTTTCCGTCTTGACCCGCGCGACAACCGCAATGACGCTGACTACTACGAAGTGGTTGGCGACGACAGCGGCGTTTTCGGTTGCATGAGCTTGTTGGCTTGCCACGACTTCTGCCCGAAGCAATTGCCGTTGAAGACCCAAATTGCCTTCATCCGTCGTAAGATGGCTGAACAAGGCATTCGCGGCTACGACAAGGTTTTGCCGACTCCCAAGAAGGCAATCCCCATCAAAGTCGTGAAGTAATTCTCAGATGAATCGAAGGCGGTGCGATGAGTCGCACCGCCGGAGATAAATCTGAAACCCTGCGCGGTCTTAATGGACCGACGGCTCCTCGAAAGGGGTTGCCGATTATGGCTGACGCAGTTTTTAAAGTGGAGACGCCTCAAAGACGCCTTCTTAAATTAAATTAACGAGGAGCAAAATTAACATGTCTCGTATTGAATATGACTTCCTTGGCCCGAAGGAAATTTCTGATGATTGCTACTATGGCGTTCAAACGCTCCGTGGCAAAGAAAACTTCCATGTAACGGAAATGTCTATGGCTCAAGAACCGTTCTTCATCATCGCCTTTGGCTATGTGAAGAAGGCTGCTGCCATGGCTAACAAGGAACTCGGTACGATCCCTGCCGACGTCGCTGACGCTTTGATCTGGGCCTGCGACCAATTGATCGCCGGTAAGTATCACGACCAATTCGTGACCGACTGGGTGCAAGGTGGTGCCGGTACGTCCACGAACATGAATTGCAACGAAGTCATCTGCAACTTGGCCGCTGAAAAGTTGGGTTCCAAGAAGGGTGACTACGCTTTGGTTTCTCCGAACGACCACGCTAACTTCGGTCAATCCACCAACGACACGTATCCCACCGCTTTCCACGTTGCTTTGTTGCTCCGCAGCAATGTGATGTTGAAGGCTGTTGAAGACCTCGTGGCTTCCTTCTACAAGAAGGCCGACGAATTCAAGGGCGTGTTGAAGATGGGCCGTACGCACTTGCAAGACGCAGTGCCGATGACCTTGGGTCAAGAATTCCATGGTTGGGGCTTCACGATCGCCGACGAAATCGAAACGATCAAGGACGCTCAAAAGCACCTTTGCGTTGTGAACCTCGGCGCTACCGCTATTGGTACGACCGTGACGGCTCACCCGGATTATCCTGCCTTGGCTGTTAAGTACTTGGCTGAATTGACGGGCTTGCCGCTCCGCAACAGCGAAGACTTGATCGCTGCTACGTCCGACTGCGGCGCTTATGTCGCTATCTCCAGCGCCATGAAGAGCTTGGCTGTTAAGTTGACGAAGGTCGCTAACGACTTGCGCTTGTTGGCTTCTGGCCCGCGTTGCGGCTTGCAAGAAGTCAATCTCCCGCAAATGCAACCTGGTTCTTCCATCATGCCGGGTAAGGTCAATCCGGTTGAATTGGAAGCTATGAACCAAGCCTGCTTCATCGCTATCGGTTTGGACACCACGGTCATGTTGGCTGCTTCTGCTGGCCAACTCGAATTGAACGTGATGGAACCGCCGATCACGTGGGCTTTGTTCTTCGGTATGAAGGTTATGACCAACGCCATGGACGGAATGCGTACGAAGTGCATTGACGGTATCACTGCCAATGAACAACGTTGCAAGGACTTGGTGATGGGTTCCTTGGGCATCATCACGATCTTGAAGCCGCACTTCGGTTACAAGACCTGCTCTGAAATCGCCCACGAAGGTTACCACACTGGTAAGACCTTGCATCAACTCATCGTTGAAGAACGTAAGTTGATGACGCAAGAAGAATGGGATAAGGTTTTCAATCTTCAAAACCTCATCGCTCCGAAGTTTGAAATGTAATTTTTCAAACCTAGGGTAAACCTCGTATCACTTTTAACAAATTCGAGGTAAAGTACCTACAGTCGCAAAGGCGGCAGGAAACTGCCGCCTTTGCGAATGGGTCCGAAGGGGGAAAGAAGATTGAATGCTTTTTTTTCGCTTTGGAAATAAATAAAGATAAAAAGTAACTCCAGTATTTGGGGGTATTATGGATCTGATGTTAATTCTGCAAATTGTCGTCTTGCTTGCGGCCATCTTCTTCGGTGTCCGTTTGGGCGGCATTGGTATTGGCTACGCCGGTGGTATCGGCGTGCTGGTTTTGGGTCTCGTTTGCGGCATGAAGCCGGGTGCGATTCCCTGGGATGTGATCTTGATCATCATGTCCGTGATCGCTGCTATTTCTGCTATGCAGTTGGCCGGCGGTCTCGACTACTTGGTTCAAATCGCAGAACGCATTTTGCGTAGCAACCCGAAGCACATCAACTACTTGGCTCCGATCGTTACCTATGTGTTGACGATCTTCGCTGGTACGGGTCATACGGCTTTCTCTATGATTCCGGTTATCGTTGAAGTGGCTAAGGAACAAGGCATCAAGCCGGTGGCTCCGTTGTCCATCGCTGTGGTGTCCTCTCAAATCGCCATTACGGCTTCTCCTGTGTCCGCCGCTGTGATCTACATGACGGGCGTTCTCGAACCGTTCGGTTGGAGCTACCCGGCCTTGCTCGGTATCTGGTTGTTGACGACGTTCGCCGGCTGCATGGTGACGGCTTTCGTTATGACCTTGATCCAAAACATGGACCTCAACAGCGACCCGGTTTACAAGGATCGTTTGGCTAAGGGTCTCGTGAAGGCTCCGCAAGGCGTTCAAAACAAGGAATTGGCTCCTTATGCCAAGACCTCTGTTTGGATCTTCTTGTTCGGCGTTATCGCAGTGGTTCTCTACGCTTCTGCTATTTCTCCGGCTGTTGGTATCGTTGATCCGGTCATCGTTGGTCGTGACGCCGCTATTATGGGCATCATGTTGACGATCGGTACGTTGATCACTGTTTGCTGCAAGATCCGCGTTGACGACATCGCTTCCTGCTCCGTTTTCAAGAGCGGTATGGTGGCTTGCGTTTGCGTGTTGGGTGTGGCATGGCTCGGTAACACGTTCGTTGCCGGTCACACGAAGGAAATTACGGACTTCTCCGCCACGACCGTTGCTGAAAATCCTGCCTTGTTGGCTGTGATCTTCTTCTTTGCTGCTATGTTGTTGTATAGCCAAGCTGCCACGGCTAAGGCCATTACGCCTGCTGTTGTGACCGCTTTGGGTATCACGGCTGCTAACCCGGGCGACTCCTACATGCTCGTCGCTACGTTCGCTGCTGTGTCCGCTTTGTTCGTGTTGCCGACGTACCCGACCTTGTTGGGCGCTGTGCAAATGGACGACACGGGTACGACTCGTATCGGTAAGTTCGTGTTCAACCACGCCTTCTTCTTACCTGGCGTGTTGGCCATCGTCTTCAGCGTGGCTTTCGGCTTCGCTGCTTGCGCTGTGTTCTAATAGAACAACGAGCTTTGGGCGTAGCTTAATCGCCCGCTAATCGCTAAACGGCAAACGGTGAAAATCGTTTGCCGTTTATCATTGGAATGCTCAAATCACAGTCTCTTGACTTGTATCATTCAAAACTTCGTAATTAATAATACGACCTGTGGCTAAGTTCGCTTCTGCAGGAGTATCCTTTCATTCGGTCTTTGTCTTCTTTTTTCGCACCGTTTTTACGATGTCACTCGATTTTTACCTAGAACTGGCTGTTGTCCTTGCCTCGATCTTTATTGGAGCACGGTTCAATGGGGTGGGACTGGGTATTTGGGGTGGTGTCGGCCTATTTATTCTGGCGGTTGTCTTTGGGATCACTCCAACTTCGCCGCCTGTCGATGTTCTTCTGATTATTCTTGCGGTTGTGACGGCTGCGGCAACAATGGATGCAGCTGGCGGCATTGATTTTTTAGTTAGGATAGCCGAACGGATCATTCGTGCCAATCCCAAGAATATTACGATTGTCGCTCCGTTGGTTACTTGGTTTTTCACGTTTCTGTCGGGAACCGGTCATATTGTTTATCCACTTTTGCCGGTAATTTACGAAACGGCTATCGCTGCCGGTATTCGACCTGAGCGCCCTATGGCAGTGGCAACTATTGCTTCTCAACAATCTATCACAGCGTCTCCGGTGTCCGCCGCAACGGCAGCAATGTTGGGACTTTTGGCATCACAGCCTGAATGGGCAGAATGGGGGCTAGCGGAAATTTTGCTTGTTTGCGTTCCCTCAACGCTTTTAGGTGTGATATTGGCTGCTATCGTGTCTTTTGGGATTGGAGCTAATTTGTGTCTGATGACCCCGACTATCAGGCAAGACTTAAAGCAAAACTTATTCCTCCTCCCAAACCCTTTACCTATCGGCAAGCATTACCAGTGACGGCTCATCGTTCAGCTTTAATCTTTTTGATAGGTGTGGCGATTGTGGTGTTGACGGGGTTTTTCCCACAATTACGAACATTACCCGGTCAAACCCAACCTCTTGGCGTGGCTACGGTTTTAGAAATATTCATGTTGGTCGTCTCCGCGGCTATTTTAGTCGTCTGCCGTCCAGACATTAATAAGATTGCCTCTGTGCCCACTATGCGAGCGGGGATTGTGGCTATGATCGGCATCTTCGGCTTGGCTTGGTTGGGCGATTCTTTTGTAGCCGAACACAAAGAAGCCATTTTGTTAACTTGCGGTGCCTTAGTACAAAACCATCCCTGGACCTTTGCTTTTGTGCTCTTTGCTGTATCGGTGTTGCTTTATTCTCAAGCTGCGACTGCGCGCGCTGTAATGCCGATTGGCATTGCCATGGGGCTTCCTCCGGCGACACTGATCGGAATGTTCCCTGCGGTCAATGGTTACTTCTTTATTCCGACTTATGGCTCGTTAGTTGCTGCAATTTCTTTTGACTTGTCCGGCACAACGCGCATTGGCCGATATGTCCTGAATCACTCGTTCATGCTACCGGGGCTCGTCGCAACGGTCACTGCGGTGGCCACAGGTACCGGTATTGCTACCATGCTCTAAGAAAAGTTCTTTTAATCTTTCTAATCATCCATTGATTGACTGTCTGGGCTTTTGGCGAATAAACAATATGATGAAGCCCGTGACCGCAAGGCCAAATGCAACAGTGAGACAGAGAGTTGCAATGGCCGGAGTTGTGCTTAGCCCTAACATGGCAAAAGAGCAGGTACTGATAATCGTGGCAAAAGCCGTCAGGCTGAAACTCAAAGATTCATGTTCATCGCTAGTGTAGTAAAGAATGGCAATACTAATCCCTAAGCCATAAATCAAAACCATTGATAGCGCACTGAAAACCGTAAACGACAGCCCAACCCACGAACCTAAAGAGATGCCTGACGCAACACCTAGCAGGGGCGGAATCACAATTCTCCAAGAACGAAGACCGTAATGGAATAGACAGACCGTGAATGTGCAAACTACTGCTAAAACGAAGATCCCGACGTATGTGTAGCGATATTGAGAAATAAGCTCATTGAGATCGCCGATAGTATTGACGAAAGTCGCGCCTGCAATCGATTCGGCCAATTGTTCCAGTGCCGGGAAGTTATCTTCATCAATACCGGCGATCTGAATGATGGAGCTGTAGCCATGGGGAACATCCAGCCACAAGTGTCTTACGGGACTGGCAGAGGGTGAGGCTAACCATTCTTCAAAAGTCACTTCAATTTGTGGCGGTTGAGGTTCAGGCAGTGGGTAGCCAAGGATATCGGATAAAGGAGCTCGAATTCGTTCAAACATATCCTGTCGTAACGCTTCGACACTTTGCTGACGAGTGTAGGATGGGAACCACTTCGAAAGACACGTTGTGGTCATATCAAACTTATTCATGCCCCGCTGAACAAAGCCTAAACGCAGAGCTTCTTCAGACATTAGAACGTCTTGAGGCGTTGGAGCGTTGATCACAAAAAAGTGTTCGGTATCAGGCAATGTCAAAAGCGAATTGACCAAACGATGCTCTGCGTGAACACCTTGATGACGGGCTGATAAATCGCCAATATCTTGATCAAAGTCCAGTTGAAGAAAGCCAGCTGTCAGGACGACAAAAAAGGCTAAAGCCGCTGCTGTGTAGTCTGTCGGTTTTGTTTGCCAGTGCGACAGTGACAGACGTGGGAATTTGTGCACCCAATAAGTCATCTTGCGGCTAAAGTCGCTGTGAGAAATAGGATCTATGCGAATGGCCGGAAAAAGTAACATCACAGTGATGGTACTGGAAATAATGCAGGCGCAGCTAAAGACGCTGAATTCTCTGATACCGGGAAGAGGTACGATGTACAGCAACCCGTAGGACACTGCCACAATAAACGTTAACCAGAGAATCGGAGCACTGATGCGTTCAATAAAGGCAGAAAAGGAAAGTTTTGGAAACTCTCTTTGAGTGAGCAAATAAAAGACCGCCAAGATACAAGAAACGCCAGCCATCGGAGCAGATAAAAGCATGGCCCAAAGCGATAGTTTGTTATAGATGACATGCAAGGCTGTCATTCCCATGACCAGTCCAGAGCCGATGCTCATGCATACGAGCATGAATAGTCGAGGAGATGTAGACCAACGACGAAGGAGTGCATACATGATAAGCAGTGAAAGAAGTGCCGTAGCAACAATTTCCTGCAATTGGTCTCGATAGAGTACTGCACTCAGGTAGGGCCTGCCATCGACCAATACGCGTGCTAACGGATGAATGCGTTGTGCCGTTTTCCGAAGCTCGTCAGTGGCCCGCAACATTTCAGATGGCGACAATCCCTCGAGGTTAGGGGCGGCCTCATAAATAAAAATCGCCCAAACGTAGTTATCGCCATAAATTTTGAATGTATCTCCCGACGACAATAACGTGCTTTGAGGTAGACGTTTTTGGGCCCAGCGGGCGAAAAAGCCTAACGGGTCATCGGTTTTGGCAATAAATGTGCTTTGACCAACGGCGGTCAAACTTTCAAGTGCCCGAGCCAGTAGTTCTTCATCGGATAGTTGCGAGATCGTATGTTGATCAATGAGATTCATTAGGCGATCGGAGATAAGCCGATAAAACGAGTAGTACTCATTGATTTCAGCGCCTTCCCATCGTACCTTCTTTAATCCCGAGGGAGCTTGCCATTGCTCGTTGGTTTCTTTGACAAAGGCATCAAAATGTTCGGCGGATTCAGCCGGAATTCCCGCCATGTAGACGACACGATAATTGGCAATCGTCGATAAGTTATCAAGTGCCGCTACACGGGTGTCATCAACATTGACGATAGGGTAGAGATGTGAGTGGTCGTAGTCGAATCCGTTTTTGAGTAAATAATGAACTTGCAAGCACACATTAAACAAAATGATGAGTGCCCAGAGTGCAGCAAGTGCTTGCCAGGAAGTTGAGAGGATTTTACGGATTAGCAAGATCTCTCTCCTGGCGCGTCGATAAGACAGGGAAACGTTCGATATCCGAGAGCGTCAATGTAGTGAAGTCGTTGGAATAGCTCTCGATTTGGATTTGTTGCACGAAGGATCCCCCGATGACAGTGACGCGTTTAACAACACTGAGCATTGCTGTTGTGATGGGATACAGGTCCATCTGCCACTGATCATCCTCAAAGTGAATTTGAATGTTGAAATCGAGTTCAAGCGATGTGTCACCGTCTGACAATAAACTCCAAAGGATGCGATTAATAACGTTTGTCGTTGGAGTTGAGGAATTTTCGATCCTAGCGTTATTGACGTAAATGAATGTCTTAAATTCTCTGTCATTGTAGACAGAGGTTGTTAATACGGGCGTTTGAGTGCGCCAAAAAAGTACGTCATCGGGTTTGAAAATAAAGTAGCCGTGGCACTCAAAAAGTTTCTGCGCGTGGACAAGGCGCTCGGATTGTACAAATCGTCCTTCAAATACAGCCGCCTCATCAATGCGTGCGCGCACAACGGCATAGTCTGCCGCCAAGGATTGGGCAGACAGCATTGCCATGAAGGCCGCAAAAAAGAACGCACGTACTTTAGGCATGAAGTGCTAGATATTAGGAAGGATGCTTTCAGTATTGTAACGATAATAGATCGTTAACTCACATCGACGCTCTAAGGATTTGAGAGAGTCTCAAACCCTTAGAGATTTTAGAAAATCGCCATTATGGAAGCGCGTCTTTTTGTGCTTGGATATCTTGAATTTGAGATTGAATGGATTGTACGTTAGCGCGAGCAGCATCGAGTTCAGATTGCACAAACTCATCGGCTCGATCGCCTTTCGCTTGGGCCATCTTCTTTTGCATATCGACTTGTGCGCGCTTAAGTTCAACATCAAGGCGCTTTAATTCAATGTCCAATTCACGTTCTTGGTCGTCGTAGGCTTGAAGTTTCTTTTTACGCGCTTCGGCTTCTTTGGCCTTAGCGGCAGCGGCTTTTTGACGCGCTTGTTCTGCACGGCGTTGAATGTCTGCCGCTCGCTTCTGTGCTTCTTGACGTTCGTGTTCCTTGGCCGCATCAAGCGCTTGAATTTCAAGCTCGGCTTGACGGATATTGGCAATTTGTTGATCCATTGACATTTGAGCCGAAGCCGGCATCATGACGGCACAAGCGGCTGCCGCAACCAGAGTGTATTTCAGCATAAATCAACTCCTTGGCATTACTGAGCAGGGCAACCATTGGGATTATTCGGTTGGATGCGGGTTTCTGTGGGCGTAGACGAAATCATGACCGCCAAGCCAGTTTTAAATTCACACGGGCGCCCTACTTGAGCCGAGTTATAAATTTTATTGTTGTAGCGGAAAGTGATCTGAACACCGTCAACATAGTTAGTGCGAGACCCACCGATTGCCGAGCCTGCCATGCTACCTAAGGCAGCACCGGCAATACCGCCGCCGATACGAGCACTGTCGGAATTATGCCCGATCGCAACACCGGCTAGGGCGCCAAGAATGCCGCCGTAAATTTGAGCTTCCTGACGGTTATCCTCGTTGCTGACGGCCACCTTAGCAGCGCCGATCGCAAGAATTTCCACTGTACGCACTTGTTGGGCTTGGTTGACGGCTCCGGCGGCATAGGTGTCGGCTCGGTAATAGGTGCCGTCATTGGCGCAACCGGCAAGAACCAACGAAGACAGCGCAGCGACAATAGCAATTTTTTTCATTTTGTTTTTCCAAAAAAAGCGAAACACAAAAGTGCAATGACTCTTTGAACACTTTAGCGCAAAACTGAGTCGACTGCATTGTCAGAAAGCGGCTAAAATCGCATTTTGAGGAAAAATTTGTAAAGGTATGGTTCGGACACGATTATGGCTGAAAATTTTCAAGACGAAGATGATGAAGACGTGGGATTGCCTGCGTTACCCCACGGTACGAAAAATTACATGACACCTGCCTGCTATCGCCGCATGATTGATGAACGCGAGCATTTGGTGCGCGTTGAACGTCCTGAAATGGCAAATGTCGTTGCTTGGGCTGCCAGTAACGGTGACAGAAGCGAAAATGGGGACTATCTCTACGGCAAGCGCCGTTTGCGGGAGATTGATCGTCGAATTCGTTTTTTAAACAAGCGTTTGGATAACGCAGAGGTGGTTGATCCGGCCACCCGACCGGCAACCGATCAGATTTTTTTCGGTGCAACGGTTACCTACGCAGATGAGGAAGGTAATGAACACACGATTAGAATCGTCGGTATCGACGAGGCCGATGCGAGTGTTGGCGATGTCAGTTGGATTAGCCCCATTGCCCGAGCGTTTTTAAAAGCGCATGAGGGCGATACGGTGCGTTTGCCGACGCCTGTCGGCGTTCAGCACCTTGAAATCGTAGAGGTGAAATACTGTTAATTGATTTAGCTCGGGGGACTTGACGAAATTTTGAAATTTCGGCAGAATCCCCCTTGCTTTTTTCGCGTGGGCTCTATACAATGCTTTTTCTCTCTCGGGGGTATAGCTCAGTTGGTAGAGCACTTGCATGGCATGCAAGGGGTCAGCGGTTCGAATCCGCTTACCTCCACCAAGTGAAAATTTGATTTGCGTCTCCATCGTCTAGAGGCCTAGGACACGACCCTTTCACGGTCGGTACCGGGGTTCGAATCCCCGTGGAGACGCCATCACACTTCAGGCAACCGTTCGGTTGCTTTTTTGTTTTCTATTTTCTGTTTTCTGTTTTCTGAATGTTTTCCCTTCTTGAACTGGCTATTGAAACCCGAACTCCCGCCTAACTAGTCTTTAATGACACGAGTTGGAACAGGGAGTTCA
>ERZ791802.74-NODE-74-length-124660-cov-3.965001_pt1 | contig 124660 bp, 105 predicted proteins | sample MGYA00510308_ERZ791802 | MGnify/ENA primary metagenome ERZ791802 (study PRJEB30046, sample SAMN00792028) | human gut metagenome | study: EMG produced TPA metagenomics assembly of the A metagenome-wide association study of gut microbiota in type 2...
TCTTAAGTCTGGTCAAATTTGGAAGTGTTGTTTTCCCGCAAATTCCTGAAGAGGGAAACGATTTTTGTTCTAAATCAGAAGGACAGTTGTGCTGTTCTCATCCGTTTTCAGGACTGTAAACAACTTTAATTATTTGATTTGTCAGTAAATTAAATATTAAAAAGACCGTCAGTCCCGTAAAAAGGTGACTAACGGTCAACAAAAAGTTGTCAGGTCGCACAAATTTCTAGCGATCTTTGTCATCAGAAGCAAATGCTTCAGCGTTAATGGCCATACCGTTACCGGGATCAACATCCTTCGGGCGTTTGAGATACATAAAGATCACAAGAAGGATCATCACGACCCCGTGGGCCATCACAACGATGGCATTACTCGAATAAGTCGCAATAAGGCCGCCGAGAATCGGGCCTGCCACCGAGCCCACCTGCTGGGCTGCATAACTTAACCCATAGACGCGCCCGCGCTCACTCGGCAATGTATTTTCGGCTAGGAGGGCATTAATCGCAGGAAAGATGCCCGCAAAGAATATCCCGCCGACAAAGCGCCAAATTACAAAAGGAGTAATTTCTCCGGGGATTGCTTGCACGACACCAAAAATCCCGCCGCCTAATAAGGCTACATAGAGCGCCCATCTAAAGCCAATGTTGGTGCCCATGCGTCCCCAAATCGGAGAGGCAATGACGCCGGAAATCCCCACAACGGAAAAGACGACACCGGAGACAAGGACAATATTGTCCATGGAGCCTTGAAGTTCTGCGATGTATAACGGCAAGACCGGTTGCACGAGCATCACGGCCAACTGAACGACGCCAGCCGCAAAAAGCATTCGGGCAATGACCGGAACTTTAAGCAATGCAAAAGAGCCCCCGCGCTTTTGTTCGGATGCTTTCGGGCGAGGTTGCGCGCTGTCTTTGACAAAGAAGATAAGGCCTAGAGAAATGATGCTCAGGGCGCCCGCGGCCACGAAAAAGGACATACGCATACCGAACACTTCAGCCAAGACGCCGCCAAATAAGGGGCCTAAAACGCCGCCAGCGGTCATCCCGCCTTGCATGATGCCCAGACACGAGCCCATTTTTTCTCGTGGAGCGGTCGAAGTCATGATGGCAAGACAAGCAGGCCAGAGACCGGCCGAGAAGCCTTGGAAGCAACGCATGGCAAAAAGTTCCCAAGGCGTTGAGACAAAACCGCCCCAGACGTAGCCGATGGCCAAGCAGACGGAAGCCCGAACTGCCATCGCCTTATGGCTTTTCTTATCGGCTAAAGCCCCCCAGATCGGAGCCATGATGGCGCTGATTAAAAATGTCGACGAGAAGATAATCCCGGACCAAATATTGACTTCTGCCGTTGAGACGCCTAACTCTTCAATAAGATACATCGGCAAAAACGGGATCAACATTGTGTATCCCGCGGACATCAACACCGAAGTAACCGTCAAAAAACAAACGAGTACTTTCCAATAAGCCATATATGATCTCTTTTGCGCAAAATCCTCTAGATTAAATGATAGGCCGATTACGACTCACTCTCAACTCAGATGAAACCATGAGACAGATAGCTGATTTGAATAAGGACGAAAAAACCGCCTGTTAGGCAGGCGGCATTTCAAAAACCCAATAATAGAGGTTAATTTTGTTCGCTTTCGTCGGCTTGGTGAGCTTCAATGAACTCTGCCAAGTCACTGACCTCATCAGGACAGACTTCGTGCATCATGGGGTAGTCATAAAACTCAACGCTGGCACCGGCTTTATTGAGCTTTTCCAAACCTTCACGAGCCGTGGCAATGGAAATAACCGAATCCAACGTGCCATGGGCCATAAAGACGGGAGTTTGGCGAGCGACGTCAGAAATCTCATCAAAACGGGGATGAGCGGGCACATAACCCGAGAAAGCAATGATGCCGGCCAAGGGTTGAAGTTGTTCAAAGCCCACGAGTAAGGCCATCGCAGCCCCTTGAGAAAAGCCCCCGAGCCAAATAGGCGTATCAGGACGCTCGGCGCGTTCCTTGTCAATTAACGCTTGGATAAGATCGATGGAGGCATCCATGCCTTCGATGTCTTGATCAGCAGGGTCGTTAGTGATCGTTTCTTCTCGAAGATCATACCAAGCGTGCATATCAAGCTTCATGGCCGAGATGGTCCTTACCGGTGCAGTGGGCAGCACCAGGCGCACATTATTCAAACCGCCGAATTGCTCGAGCTCTTCGCGGAAGTTTTCATAGTCAGTACCATCGGCGCCCAGACCATGCATCCAAATCAAGGTCAGTGATGGTCGAGAGTCATCTAAAGGGTCTAAATATATCGTATCCATTATTAGATAAGAAAAATTTCAATGCAGGGATTGTAGGCAATTTTTGTGCTTTCTGCCTTAGCGCAAATACTCACTCAATCTTTGTAGAAAGTAATTTCCGATAGCAATTAAGCAGTTTTGCCATCTAGGCAAATGATGGAAAGCGAACTAGCATTAGAAATCGAAAGGAGAAAACCGTGATTAAAGTTTTATTCGTATGCACGGGCAATATCTGTCGATCACCGACCGCTGAAGCGATTTTAAAAAGTCTGATCAATCGCGAAGGTTTAAGCAACGAAATTGTCGTGGAGTCTGCCGGTACAGCAAATTATCACGTGGGTGAGTCAGCCGATAGGCGCGCAATATATTACGGCGGCAAGCGAGGCTATGATCTGTCAGCACATCGTGCGCGACAAGTCACCATGGCAGACTTTTCTCTTAATGATTACATCCTCGCGATGGATTGGGACAATATTCGGGCTCTTAAAGCCATCGCCCCTGAAGACTATCGCAAAAAAGCCCAATTGTTGATGCGTTATAGCAATAAGTTTGATGTTGCTGAAGTGCCTGATCCGTATTACGGTTTAGCCGACGGTTTTTTGCGTGTGATCGATTACTGCGAAGATGCTTGTTCGGGATTTTTGCAACATTTACGAGACAGCTACGGACTACGCTCAAAAACTCTATAGTCAATATAGACTTTAAGTCTGTAGTAACTATAGCGTTTTCGGCAAACTTCTAGAAAAATTTATTTCAAATAAAATTATTAAAAAACAAAGTGATATCTTTGTTTTCCTCAAAGATTTACCCAAATCAAAAACGCTCAACTCTTGCGTTTAAAAATCGAACAAAGTAATATCTAGTTTCGTTGCGCAAACGGGGGTTATCCCTCAGGTTTGTGCCGGGACTGGAAATTGAGGAAAATTCAAGAAATTTTCCTTTAAAAACAATAAGAAAAATCATTAATTGAGTAATCTCGTGGAGAGATCATGAAAAAACCTGTTTATTTGGATTACGGTGCCACCACGCCGGTTGACCCTCGTGTCGTTGACAAGATGGTTCCCTGGTTATACGAAAATTTCGGCAATGCGGCTAGCAGTTCGCATGAGTACGGTTGGAAGGCTCGTGAAGCGGTTGAAGAGGCTCGCTCGCAAGTCGCACAAATGATCAATGCCGATCCTCGTGAAATCGTTTGGACGTCGGGGGCAACCGAATCGGATAATCTCGCTATTAAAGGGATTGCTCACTTCTATAAGGATCGCGGTAAACACCTCATTACGGTGAAGACCGAACACAAAGCCGTTTTAGACAGCATGCGTCATTTGGAAACCGAAGGGTTTGAAGTGACCTATATGGACGTATTGCCTAACGGTCTTTTGGATTTGGATGCGTTGGCCGCTGCCATGCGAGACGATACCATTTTGGTCTCTGTCATGGGAGTCAACAACGAAATCGGCGTTATTCAAGATATCAATACGATCGGTCAAATGTGCCGTGACCGCGGCATTTTCTTCCATGTGGACGCTACGCAAGCTATCGGCAAATTGCATTTTGATATGCAAAAAGATCCCATTGATTTGCTAAGTATGTCGGCTCACAAGGTTTATGGTCCGAAGGGTATTGGTGCCCTGTACGTTCGTCGTAAGCCGCGTGTGCGCCTTGAAGCCATTATTCACGGCGGCGGTCATGAACGTGGCATGCGTTCGGGCACACTGGCAACGCATCAAATCGTCGGTATGGGCGAAGCCTATCGTTTGGCTCGTCTTGAAATGGATGCCGAAAATGAGCGCTTCACGGCTCTTCGCAATCGTCTTTGGGCCGGTATCCAAGAGATTCCGGAAGTGCATTTAAATGGCGATTGGGAACATCGCGTGAGCACAAACTTAAACGTGAGCTTTGCCTTTATCGAAGGTGAAAGCTTGATGTTGGCATTAAAGGATATTGCTGTATCGTCGGGTTCGGCCTGTACCTCGGCAAGCCTTGAACCCTCGTTTGTGCTTCGTGCTTTAGGTGTTGACGATGAGTTGGCTCACAGCTCAATTCGTTTTACCTTAGGTCGCTTTACGACCGAAGAGGAAATTGACTACACGGTCGCGCAATTGAAAGAAAAAGTGGCTAAGCTTCGCGAAATGTCGCCTTTGTGGGAAATGCATCAAGAGGGCGTCGATTTAAATCAAGTGAAGTGGTCAGAGCACTAAACCGCTAAGGATTAAAGAATGGAATACAGTAAAAAGTTAATGGATCATTACGAGCATCCGCGCAATGTCGGCTCTTTGGATAAAAATGAGCAAGACGTTGGCACGGGTATGGTCGGAGCGCCCGCTTGCGGCGACGTGATGCGTTTGCAAATCAAAGTCAATCCCGAGGGGATTATTGAAGATGCAAAATTTAAGACCTACGGTTGCGGCTCGGCTATCGCTTCGAGCTCTTTGGTAACCGAGTGGGTTAAGGGCAAAACGCTCGATGAAGCGATGGCGTTATCTAATGAAGCTATCGCTGAAGAGTTGGCTTTGCCTCCGGTGAAAATTCACTGCTCGATTTTGGCAGAAGATGCGATTAAAGCTGCCATTGCCGATTATCGTCAAAAGCAAGGGAAATAATCATGGCTGTGACGTTAACTCAAAAAGCCGCCGATCACGTCAATGCGTATCTTCAAAAGCGCGGAAAGGGCATCGGTTTGCGCTTGGGCGTGAAGACTTCGGGTTGCTCGGGTATGGCCTATAAGCTCGAGTTTGCCGATAAAATTGAAGAAGACGATCAAGTGTGGGAGTCTTTTGGAGTGAAGGTGGTGGTGGATGCCAAGAGCCTTCCCTACATTGACGGCACTGAGCTTGATTACACCCGCGAAGGATTAAATGAAGGATTTAAGTTCCACAATCCTAATGAAAAAGAACATTGCGGTTGCGGAGAATCGTTCACCGTATAACGGAATGCCCGATGGCACAAAAAAATTATTTTGAACTTTTGAATCAACCGCAGACTTTCGCGGTTGATTCTTTGTCTTTACAAAAGGCAAAAACACTTTTATTAGCACGACTGCACCCGGATCGTTTTGTGAATGCGGGGCCGGTGGAAAAGCGTCTTGCCGAGCAGATGAGCGTACAGGTCAATGAGGCCTACCAGACCCTGTCTGACGATATTAAACGTGCGCTTTATCTCTGCGAACTCAATGGTGTCAACGCCTTGGCTGAACGCGCTATGGCGCCTGAGTTTCTCGAAAAACAGCTGACTTGGCGCGCGATTTTGGACGATGATGAAACAAGCGAGCCCGTTCGCGCAAGCATCATTGAGGAAATCGGACGTGAACAAGACAAAATTTTGCAGCGAGTGGCCAAGGCACTGGACGTTGATCACGACACGAAAGCCGCAGCCGCTGCTACACGTGAACTGATGTTTGTCAGTAAGCTTTTGACTCAAATACCTCATTAGGACATTTTCATGGCGTTATTGCAAATTGCCGAGCCTGGTCTCTCGGCCGATCCTCATCAACATCGACTGGCCGTTGGTATCGATCTCGGAACGACGAACTCTTTGGTGGCTACGGTCAAAAGTGGTGAAACGGTGGTGCTTGCTGACCACGAAGGCAGAAAGCTTTTGCCGTCCATCGTGCGCTACTTACCAGAGGGCGACGTGGAAGTAGGCTACGACGCTGCACGTAGTGTCACGCATGATGCAGAAAATACCATTGTGAGCGTTAAGCGCTTTGTCGGCCGAAGCCGTGCCGATTTAAAGCATTTAACGAATTTGCCGTATCGTTTCACCGATGAAGATGCGATGCTTCGTATTGAAACGGTCGCCGGAACCAAAAGCCCTGTGGAAGTCTCCGCCGAAATTTTGAAATCCCTCAAAGATCGCGCTGAAGAAGCGCTCGGCGGGGAATTGGTGGGGGCGGTCATTACGGTGCCGGCTTACTTCGATGACTCGCAACGTCAGGCTACTAAGGATGCGGCGCGCTTAGCCGGTCTTAATGTTCTTCGTCTTTTAAATGAACCTACGGCCGCAGCATTGGCTTACGGATTGGATGAAGGTGCCGAAGGCTTATATGTCATTTATGACTTAGGGGGCGGCACTTTTGACGTTTCCGTTTTGCGGTTAAATAAAGGCGTTTTTGAAGTCTTGGCCACAGGTGGAGATTCAGCACTTGGCGGTGACGATTTTGACCATCGTATTTTCTGCTGGGCGGTGCAAGAAGCAAAGCTAGAAAACATTTTGTCTTCGGATGACAAGCAGGCTTTGCTCGTTGCCTGTCGAGCGGCCAAGGAAGCGTTAACGACAAGCGAAGCCGCAAAACTTCAAGTGACGTTATCGAACCAAACGGTGGACTTAACGCTGACGCGAGACGCCTTTAAGTCGATGACATGTCACTTGGTGCAAAAAACGATTGAAACGCTCAAGAGCGTGATAAGCGATGCCAAACTGGATAATCAGGACATTCAAGGTTTGGTGCTTGTCGGCGGCTCAACTCGCATGCCGGTTGTTCGCGAAGCCGTAAAAAATTATTTAGGTTTTGAGCCTCTGGCCAATATCGACCCGGATCAAGTTGTTGCGGTTGGTGCCGCCAAGCAAGCCAATATGCTTGCGGGCAACACCGCCTCAGAAGACGACTGGTTACTGCTAGACGTGACGCCCTTGTCGTTAGGTATTGAAACGATGGGCGGATTGGTTGAGAAAATCATTCCGCGTAACACGCCCATCCCTGTAGCGATGGCACAAGACTTTACAACGTTTAAAGACGGTCAGACGGCCATGGCCATTCACGTGTTGCAAGGCGAGCGTGAAATCGTGGACGCATGTCGCAGTTTGGCTAGGTTTGAATTAAGGGGACTACCGGCACTGGTGGCCGGAGCTGCTCGTATTCGAGTGACGTTCTCGGTGGATGCCGACGGTCTTTTGTCAGTGTCAGCACGAGAGACCCAAACAGGTGTTGAAGCGCACGTGACGGTTAAGCCCTCTTATGGTCTGACCGATGAAGAGATCGTTCGCATGCTCAAAGAAGGCACGGGTTCGGCTGAAGAAGATATGCATCTGAGAGCACTTCGTGAAGAAGAAGTCGAATCCATGCGCTTGATGCAAAGCACTCAAAGTGCGTTAAACACCGATGCGGATTTATTGAGCCAAGAAGAGTTTGATCTCATTGCGCAGAAGATGAGCGCGTTGGCCTCTGCGGTTCAGGCTCACGATTTGGACGCTATGAAAGCCCTTCAAAAGGAACTTGCTCAAGCCACGGAAACCTTTGCCGAGCGTCGCATGGACCGGGCAATTCAGCAAGCCCTGTCGGGTAAGTCATTGGATGAAATTGAAGAAGGAAGCAAAGACAATGCCTAAGATTACCGTCTTGCCTCATGAACAACTGTGCCCTGAGGGCAAAACGTTTGAAGCGCGAGAAGGAGCATCGCTTGCGCGAGCACTGCTTGCCAATGGAATCAGAATTGAGCACGCTTGCGAATTTTCCGGTGCTTGCTCCACCTGTCACGTCATTATTCGCGAAGGGTTTGATTCACTCAATGAACCCGAAGATGAAGAACTTGACCGTTTGGATCAAGCTTGGGGTGTGACGGCCGTCTCACGATTGTCTTGCCAAACTAAAGTGGGCAGTGAAGACTTGGTTGTTGAAATTCCCAAATATAGTCGCAACCACGCAAAGGAACGTTAAAGATGCGCTGGACGGATACTCAAGCCATTGCCGAGGTGCTCTACGATGAGCATCCGGATATCGATCCATTGAAACTTCGATTCACGGAGTTGCACGCGATGGTACTTGAGTTAGAGGACTTTGAAGACGATCCTCAAAAAAGTAACGAAGCCATTCTTGAAGCAATTCTTCAAGCGTGGCTCGACGAGCGTTGATTAAAGAAGAGGATCGCAGGCCATGCGCTTTGATGTCATTACGCTTTTTTCGCCCATGTTTGATGCCGTTTATGACCACGGCATTACGGCTCGTGCGGCCAAACGCGGTTTGTGGTCACTTCACACTTGGAATCCGAGAGAAGAGACTGAGGACAATCACCGGACGATCGATGACAGACCTTTTGGAGGCGGACCGGGCATGGTGATGATGGCCGAGCCGTTGCAAAGAACTTTGGATCGCATCCGTGCCTCGGGCAATCGGGGAAAAGTCATTAGTTTTGCGCCTAATGGTACGCCGCTCACCGATGAGAAAGTGCGTCAATGGGTCGCTAATGATGAGTCTCTTGTACTCATTTGCGGGCGTTATGAAGGCATTGATCAGCGCTTTTTAGACCGCTCGGTCGATGAAATTGTCAGTGTGGGGGACTTTGTGCTCTCAGGCGGGGAACTGCCGGCCATGGTCGTCATTGATGCCGTGGTCAGACAGTTGCCAGGTGCCATTAAAGAGCTTTCGACGTTAGATGAATCGTTTTCAACCGGGCTTTTGGATGCTCCGCACTACACGAGACCCGAAGTCTGGCAAGGCGAGCGTGTACCCGAGGTGCTTCTGAGCGGGCACCACGCTAACATTGCTCGTTGGACACGTGAGCAAAGTCTTCAGCTAACCCAAAAAACGCGACCGGATTTGATCGAAAAAGCCCGAAACGAAGGCAAACTGACTCAAGCGGATGAAAAGTGGCTCGAAGAGCACGCCGACAAGTAAAAAACCTTGCAAATTCCATCGGTTGCTGTAAAATCACTCACTCGTTCTTCGGAACGTAAATTGATTTTTCATAGTTAAAAAATCCATCCTATCGGTGGTGACGATGCGCGAGAGACTCGAGAGCAGACCACATGACGATGGTAACGGAGTAAATAATGAATCTCATCCAAACGTTGGAACAAGAAGAAATTGCCCGCTTGACCGCTGGCAAGACCTATCCTGAATTTGCCGCCGGTGACACGGTGGTGGTGAACGTGAACGTTGTTGAAGGCTCCCGCAAGCGCGTGCAAGCCTACGAAGGCGTCGTGATCGCCCGTCGTAACCGCGGTTTGAACTCTTCCTTCATCGTTCGTAAGATCTCGAGCGGCGAAGGTGTTGAACGTACGTTCCAACTCTATGCCCCGACGATTGCTAGCATTGAAGTTAAGCGCCGCGGTGACGTTCGCCGTGCCAAGCTCTACTACTTGCGCAACCGCTCTGGTAAGGCTGCCCGTATTAAGGAAAAGTTGTCGAAGTAATTCGAAGAACTTTGAGCTGATACTGAAAACGGCTGAGATGATGAAGTCTCAGCCGTTTTTTTTGCACGTGATTAGGTCACGGTTTCGCGATGAAGCGTTAGAGTTTTTGCATCTAAATAGTGGCTAAGATTTAAAAATTGGCTGACATAGAATGTCTTTTCTAACCCATTGATTGTTAATGGATTTTATTTTTTGTTGAGGTGTTTGGCCGGTTTTTGTTGAGGTGTTTGGCTGATTTTCGTTGGGGGATTTGGCCAAATTTTGTTGGGGCATTTTGCCAAAATGCAAGGCTAATACTGAGGTTTGGCTCGAAGCATTTGTTCAGCTATCGCAACATAAAAGGCGTAGCGCTCCTCGGAAATTTCGCCTTGGGCAACTGCGGCTTTAATAGCACAATCGGGTTCCTTTAGATGTTTGCAATCGGCAAAGCGACACTTGTGCACCAGAGATCTAAAGTCCGGCATGGCGTCAACGATGTCTTCTAAGCTCAAGTGAGAAAGGCCAAACTCCTGAAAGCCCGGTGAGTCAATCACAAAGCCGTCGGCATCATCCAAGTCGTATAACGTTGTGACAGTGGTCGTTTGACGACCGAGGTTAAGGGCTTGGGAATACTCTTGTGTTTTGGCATTGGCTTCTTTTACGAGCAAATTGAGGATGGTGGATTTGCCCATACCGGATTGTCCGACAAGAAGCGTTCTGTGATTAAAAAAGACTTCGGCAAGCGTTTCCTGAGTGGTCTTGTCCACTTCAGTTGCTGACATCCGACAAGTGCGATAGCCGAGCGCATCCAAAGAGCGTAAGAAATCATCGGCCTCTTGGGCGCCGTCTTCCAAGTCCGTTTTGTTGCGAATCACGATAGCAGGCACTTTTGCGGCGTGAGCAGCAATGAGTGCTCGCCAGATAAACCAGGGATTAAAACGGGGTTGAGAGCCATAGACAATGGCTAAGAGATCGATGTTGGCAGCAAGTGTTTTCGTGCGCCATTCATCTTGACGAAAGAGAAGATTTTTGCGTTCAAGCACGCTTTCAATGGCCACCGTGTTGTCAACGGCTGCCGAACACAGCACTTCATCGCCCACCACAACATCGGCCTTTTTACCTCGGCGATGGGCTTCAAAAAGCTGATTTTGATCATCGCGCACAAAATGGTGTCTGCCGTGGCAAGAAATCACTTGCGCATGAAATGTCGATTGGGGACCGGCGGACTTGCGCTCTTTTCTCACGATTGCTTTTCCCCGTAGAGCTTTTTGTGGCGCTTGGCCACCGTTTTAATGGCTTTGCGACGACGAGCGGGTTTTTCGATCGCGTCCGTTGTCATGACTACGCCGCTCACGGGCTCAGTGGGCGGGACAGTGACGGGCTCATCGTGCTCAATGGTAATGAGCGGTTTAACCTTATCTTGAGTTTCAGAGGATAACGACGGGTGCGATTCCTTTGCCGCTTCTTCAGCCTTCTCTTCGAGCTCTTGGTCATTGGTCGCATCTGAAGTACGAGTGTCTGCATCGACTTGGACCGTCGTCGTTTCGATCAAGTTCGAAGACTCTTTACGGACAGTCGTTTGTTCAGACGGGAGCTCAGAGTTCAAGGATGCATTGTTTTCTTGCGTAGCAGTCGACTCGAAGACTTCTTCGGTTTTGACTTCGTTCATCGGCTCAGACGATTGAGACGTATGTTCAACCGCTTGGGGTGAGTCCATCTTCGCCGTCTCAGTGTTGTCTTGCTCGATGTTTTGCGTGACTTGCGTTAATTTGACTTGTTCAGGTTGTTCATTTGCCTTTGTCTGAGCGTCTGCTTGCTCTGGTTGGGTATTAACCGGAGCAGTCTGATAAGTCCCTGTTTGGTTTTCTTGAGTGTGTTCATTGTTAACAGGATTGACCGGATTGTCCGATTGTTTGTTTTTGAGTGAGCGCAAGTAGGCGCGTGGGCGTCGAATAATGTCTTTTAACCCCGTCCAAAGCGATTGCCCGTACATGCGGTGAGTTGAGTTATCCTGAGCCAGTGCCGCGAGCGCTTCAGCTTCTTTCGGATCGTGATAGGCAATCATGGCAGCCGGCAACGGAGCGCCTTTTTCAAGGTAGTTCGTGCGAGCATTTTTCACGAGTTCACGCTCAAAACGGCGTCGTTCAAATTGTGCTTTAACGTCTTGAGTTTGTGCGGCAATCAAACGGTCTCGGCTTTCGCGAAGTCTGAGAGCTGCACGAGCATTTTCTGTTTGATGGCGAATTTGAAGCTGTTGTTGTTGGGCTAACTCTTTTGCCTTATCAGAGACCATTCGGTCGTGAATGCTCGTGATGCGCGTAATGCGAGTCATAAGGCTCGGTTCGTGCGAAAAGAGCAAATCGAAAAAGCTCAACGTCAGGCTCGAATGGCGCATGGGTACAGGTGTCAAGTCAATGAGCGCTTGCATCAGACGCTTAAGGCTTGTGTGGCGCAGGGCATAGGCATCGGCTCTGAAAATCAAGCTGCGCAAAAAGCCTGAAAGCATGAGTCTGAAGGGGAAAAAGAGCACGGGTAATGCCACAATGGCAAAGGTCAAGAGCGAGCCGTAGTAGGGGCCCGGACCATAAACTCGAAGACCGATTTCATCCAAGAACCAAGATTGCGGAGCAAGCCAAGCCATAAAGGCAAAAACAGCCAACGCAGTTGCCGAGCAAATCAACCAAGCTTGGAAATACATGTGGCTTAGGTTGCGAGCCAAGGCATGCGCCACCACCGCTTGAAGACTTGTGGTGCTTAATCGTTGATAGACATCGTCTCGGATAAATACGAGCACGTTTTGACGATGGCCGAAGGCAAAGGAGGGCGGCAACTCTTCGTTGTCAGCGGCGCGAGTAATGCGCACCGAGCCGATACTGAGCCCTGTTTTATCTTCCAATTGTGCAAGTGAGTTGATCAATGCCTCATCTTTAATCGGTCGAGCTCGAGTTGGTGTAAAGAAATACTGCAGACGACGAGCAAGATTAAGCGGGAAGATTAAATACACTGAAAAAATTGCCCAGCCTGCCAACCACCAAGCCGAGCCTGTGCCACGCCACAAGAAGAGGACAATCCACAGTAGCGGCAAAATCGTGACACAACCCAAAATGGTGACAAGCAAATAATGCTTAAACCACAACCGAGGCTCTTGTCTTGTGTAGCCGAACGCTTCACGCAGACGAAACTCTTTGTACCAGCAAAACGGCAGATCGATTAGAACAAAAATCACACCGACAGTGGCCGGCAACATCCAGTGAAAGGCGAATTGATCTCCCACCGTGCTCATTAGATAGTCGGAAATGGTGTTGATGCCGTCGCCTGTGGTTAAAAAGAAAATAACCGCAGTCGTAAAAGTTACCTCCGCCCAATTGAGTTTCGTACGGGCGACGTCATAGCGAGCTGCTTTCAGATGCTCAGCAGGCGTAATTTTGCTACGAAGCACCTCCGGTACTTTATTTTCCGTGCGCTTCAGGTGCACAATTTCAGCCAGGCATGTGAGGCTGTGCACAAGAAAATAAAAGCAAAGCGCCGCCAAAAAGATTTGAGCGAAAGTAAAATTCATCTGTTAAATAAAAAATCGGTTTAACCGTCCAATTTTAAAGGAAAGATAGTCCAAAATGGCTTTACAAAATGAAAAAGACCCGCGATATGCCGAGGACAACTTAATTTGGGTTGATATGGAGATGACGGGATTGCAACCCGAAGTCAACCGTGTCATTGAAGTGGCCGCTGTCATTACGGACCGAGAACTGAACATTTTGCATGAGTGTCCCGTGATTGCCATTCGACAAACTGCCAAGGTCATGAACTCGATGGATGCCTGGAATACGGATACGCACGGTCGCTCCGGTCTTACGAAGCGCGTGTTGGAATCAACGGTTGATGAAGAGGCCGCAAGCGATATTTTGTTGGAGCATTTCAGCCGCTTTGTGCCGCCGGGAAAAAGCCCGATGTGCGGCAATTCCATTGGACAGGATCGTCGATTTATGGCGCGTTGGATGCCGCGGTTAGAAAACTATTTCCATTATCGCAATATCGATGTGTCCACGTTTAAAGAGTTGGCCAAGCGTTGGGCACCGGACGTGCTGGCCAGTTTAAAGAAAAGTACTAAACACGAAGCACTGTCCGATATCTTGGACAGCATCGATGAGTTAAAACACTATCGCAAACATTTGCTTAAGTGTTGATAGTACCATTAAGCGCCGAAAACCCCGATTTTAATCGAGCGGTAAGGCGCAGAAAATGATACAATTGTGTCATGTCAGCCACTACTCCTACCTTCGTTATTGAGTTTGCGCTTCGAGTCAACGATCAACAAAATCGTTCGCTCACGCAGAAGTTTGAATTCGGCCGTATGCTCTATAACGCCACGTTAGGAACTGCACTCGGTCGCTTGCAACGTATGCGAGAATCTGAGCAATGGCGTCAAGTTTGTGCCATGCCAAAAGGTAAAGAACGCAACAAGCGTTTCTCCGAATTGCAGAAATCTTGCGGTCTAACCGAAAACGGTCTCAGAACTATCGCTAACAATCACCGCAAAGCCAGCGGCCGCAACGACATTGGGGCACACGAAGCCCAGTGCATCGGACGTACGGTGTGGCGGGCGTTGGGACGATATTTGTTCAAGGATGCGGGCAAACCGCGATTCAAATCCTTTACACGGGGGCTGAACTCCATCGAAGGCACCGACAACCACGAGATCATGTATAAGCCAGAACGACAGGTCATTGTTTGGCGCAAACAAGTTTTCCAACTCATCGATGTCGATACGCCTTATCGAAAAGAAGCTTTGACAGACCTCAACGACAAGACTGGTTTCAAGCGCATCAAATACTGCCGAATTGTCCGTAGAACGATCAAAGGCAGTAAGCGTTGGTATGCGCAAATTTGCCTGCAAGGATATCCTCCGGTTCGAAAAGTTTATGCACCACAAAGCGAAGTGGTTGGAATCGATCCCGGACCGAGTCAAATTGCTTATTTTCATGAGCGTTATGCCGCCGTTGTCAAAGTTGCTCCAAATGTCGATTTACAAGAAAAAGTGGTTCGCTGTCTTCAACGCAAAATCGACCGAGCCAGACGAGCTAACAATCCTGGAAACTATAACGTTGACGGAACGATTAAGAAAGGCAAATTGAAATGGGAGATCAGTCATCGAATGCAAAAGCTCTCGGCAGAGCTTGCCGAACACCATCGGTGTTTGGCAGCAACGCGAGAGCGCGATCACGGAACACTTGCCAATCTGCTTTTGCAGATGGGCGGGACGATCAAGATCGAGAAGAACAGCTATTTGTCCTATCAGCGTAATTTCGGGAAAACAACGACACGTTCAGGCATGGGATCATTTGTAGCCCACTTGAAGCGCTCGGCTGAAAGAGCCGGTGCGAAGGTGTTAGAGCTCAATGCCTATGAACTGAAGCTGTCGCAGTACGATCCGGTCACGGATGCGTACCGAAAGAAACCGCTCAAGGAGAGATGGCACCGCTGGGGCGGGTCAGAGACTCTCGTGCAACGGGATGTCATGAGTGCGTTCCTAGCGTGTTATGTGACGGAAAATGGACACAACCGAGCTCTTCTTTTAGAGAAGTGGCCGACTGCGGAAGCGCTGTTGAGCGGCAGCGGTTTGTGTCGTCAAGAACCTCGTAACGATCAAGGGGAGCCAAATTCCCTGAGACTCACGAAGCCGGAAAGCGAAAGCCAAACGGCACGGGTAAGGGGTCTGCCGCGAACACTTTGTGCAAGAAGTGAGGTTTGGACGGAAAAGACGAAAGTCATTCCCTCCGAAAGAGCTTCTTGTAAGTCAAAGTGAATCCTCCGGTTTCAAACGGGGGAGCTTCAATGTGCCCAGTTGTGCAAATACAAAAGCCGGCAAAGACTGTCGAAGTCAACGCCGGCTTTTTGGTGGCTTAACAGACGATTCTAGAATCGGAAATCCCGTTCGCCTTCTTCAATCTTTTTCAAACGAATGACAGAGGCTTTGCGGATTTTCTCGTGCGGGATTTTCGGCAATTCAGCTTCAATCACTTTGGCGGCACTTTCTCGGGTTTGTGGACGGGCGTAATCCTGTGCGTATTCTTTCAGGGTCATAATGGCATTGGCTTGACAGTAAGTGGCAATTTCGCCAGTCTTGGCAAGTGTCATAAATCGATCGCCTGTTCGACCTGCTCGGTAACACGCCGTGCACCAACTCGGTAAATAACCGCCGTCTAAAAGCCACTTCACGACTTCATCCAATGTGCGACGGTCGCTTGTTTCAAATTGGGCGGAATTTTCCTCTTTTTCTTCCTCAATGACGTAACCGCCGACGCTTGTGCGTGAACCGCCGCTAATTTGCGATACACCCATCTCAAGGCACTTCCCGCGTACTCGAGGCGATTCACGCGTGGAAATAATCATGCCGGTGTAGGGGACAGCTAAGCGAATCAGTGCAACAATTTTCAAAAATAGATCATCAGGCACGGCATTGGTGAAGGTTGCAGGATCAACGTCATCGGCCGGACAAATCCGAGGCACGCTGATCGTGTGAGGACCGACGCCGAAACGCGCTTCCAAATGCTCGGCATGCATCAGAAGACCCACGAAGTCGTAGTGGCACAAAGACAGACCGAATAAGACGCCTAAACCGACATCATCAATGCCGCCTTCCATGGCTCGATCCATGGCCTCGGTGTGGTAGTCGTAGTCGCTTTTGGGGCCTTTCGGATGAAGTTCTTTGTAGTGCTCTTTGTGATACGTTTCTTGGAAAAGTTGATAAGTGCCGATGCCGGCTTCGTGCAGTTTTTTGTAGTTTTCCACGGTTGTGGCCGCAATATTAATGTTGACGCGACGAATGGCACCGTTTTTGTGTTTGATGGAGTAGATCGTTTCGATGCATTCAAGAATATATTCAATCGGGTTGTGGCGGGGATGTTCACCGGCCTCAAGTAAAAGACGTTTGTGTCCCATGTCTTGAAGCGCGATCACTTCTTGCCGAATTTGCTCTTGCGTCAATTTTTTGCGAACAATGTGCTTATTTTTGGCGTGATAGGGACAATAGGTGCAGGTATTGACGCAATAGTTTGATAGGTAGAGGGGAGCGAATAAAACGATTCGATTGCCGTAAATATGTTCTTTAACTTTTTTTGCAGCAGCAAAAATTCGATCATTGAGATCTTGCTCTTCACAGGCTAAAAGAGTGGCGGCTTCACGGTGCGTGAGTCCTTTGAATGTTTCTGCTTTCTGAAGCGCCGCTTCAATCATGGCGCGGTCGGCTTTGTGCTCTTGCGCAAAGGCAAGCGTATCTAAGATTTCTTCGTGACTGATAAATTCTTCGGCTTTGGCCGATTTGGGATCATACATCTCTGAGCTCCAACGATGGAAAAGTTGAGTGTCAAGGCGAAGTTTACGGCACAAAATACAATATTTGTCACGAAGGTGATAGTCAAAAGTATTAGCAATTTCATGCTTTTTATTAAATTTATCGAAAATAGTACCTACTATTGGAGAGCATTGAAAATCTTTAAATTTAAGGCGTAAAAAATGCGATTTTTAACCAATTCGGTCGATTCCTAGCCATGATTTAAATTTTTAGATAGCAATATAGAAATATTTGAAATTTTTCGATGTACCCCGTGTGAGAGGGGAAAAATTTGTAGCTATCGAAAAGAAAAATAAAGAACATTTGAGTTTGCTCAAGTTTTGGAGAGTCTTATAACAAACCTTGGCTAAGTCCTTTAACTGTTTGCACAAACGCTTTTTAAGGTATTCAACTTTTTCAGTATAGTGTTCGCCTCGCCTATAAAAAGGATTTTGCATGAGACAAGCCCCGGGTCCCTATACATTTTTTGCTGCAACACTTAGCCTCGTGGCACTTTTTGCTGTGTCTTCAGCGCCTGTGCCGTTATTCGGCCTTCTGCAAGCGAAGCTCTCCATGAGTTCGTCGGATTTGGCCATGACGGCGGTGAGCTACTTTGGCGGTTGTATTCCGGCTTTGCTGTTTTTGTCTCGCCTTCCGAATTGCTTGGGACGCAAAGTGATGGTCAGCGTTGCGCTGGCGATCGGTCTTGTAAGTGCGCTTCTTTTAGCCAATGCTGATGCAGTCATCGATGTGCTGTTGGCTCGTTTCATGCAAGGTATGGCTTGCGGTTTAGCCTCCGGCAGCGCCATGGCGTGGGTGTTTGATGCTGCACCTTCTCATCGTCGATCGCTTGCGGCAGCGTTAAGTGCAGGTTCTCCCGGTATAGGCTTTTTATTCGGCGCACTGGCTGGAGCCGCTTTAAATGAACTCTTTGGCCTATCTCTTCAAACTATTTTCTATGCAGTGGCTTCTCTTTTAGCGTTGGCGTTATTGGCTGTGCTTTTTGGTAAGGAAACTGTCAATCGAAATGTTGGCGCAACCTTTAAAGCGCTGATTCCTGCTGTTGAAGTGCCGGAGAGACTGCGTGCAACCTACGTACTTGCCGTATTGGCTTACGCAGGGACGTGGGGCGTTGGAGGTTTCTTTCAAGCCTATAGCGCCAAAATTGCCACAGACGCCTTGCACTCTACAAGCACACTGACAGCGGCGTTCATCTTTTTGTCCTTTATTGGCACAAACGCTTTCGGGGGATTTTTTGCTTCAAGATTGACAGCATTGTCGGCATTAAGAATCTATATGGGATTATTTTTGTTGGCCGTAATTTGCATGTTTGCCGGTCTTTGGGTGGGATCGGTGACGGTATTTTTTGTCTTTAGCGTAATAGGAGGCGTTTGCGTCGGTGCTGTTTGTGCTTCGGCTTTAAGACTTTTGACGCATGAAGCTCAACCCGGGGAGCGATCGGGGCTGCTCGCAGCGGTGTATTTAGCGGCTTATTTAGGACCGGGTATTCCTAATTTGGCTTTTGGTCTTTGGGTGACGGGTATCACGGTTTCTCAGATGAGTCTTTTTTACGGCTTTTGGGCTTTGGTATTTACTTTGGCGGTCTGGGGGTTTTCCAGACGATTTAACTAAATTTCGACAAAACAGTATTCCTCCAAAAAAATAATCCCGACACTTTTTGCCGGGATTATTTTTGGGATTACACGCTGTGCAACCGATTACCAAATCGCCGAGAAATAGCTTTGTGTGATGTGATAGTAAATCGGAGCCGAGAACATCAACGGAGCCAAGCGTTCAAGCGTGCCGCGGCCGATGTATCGGTCACCATCCATAAAGCGGCTTCCCAACGAACGCTTCACGGAAGAAATGACCATGTCCCCGAAAGCACCGGTTACTACAATGACAATCGCCATGATGAGTGCTTGCCAGCTTCTGAACGGAGTCATCCAGTAGAGCGCGTAGCCAATCAAAATCGTGATGAAGCCGCCGATCAACAGCCCCTTGATCGTCTTGTGAGGATTATCGCGCAGGGGCTTTCCGCCAAAGTATGAGCTCATCATCACAACGAGCAAGTCACCTAAGAAAACGATCAATAGGAAAAAGAGCAACAACAACGACGGGCTGGAGCCAAAGCGCAAAATTTCAAAATTCATGATGGCTGGCGCATGGCTCACGCAATACACACTCAACATCAAACCCCATTGCACCTTGGCCACGCGTTCCAAGAAGCGATCATTGTCATGACGCAAGCTCATCAAAACGGGTAACAACAAGAACAGGTACACGGGAATAAAGAGCGTGTAGAGCAAATACATATCAAGCCCGATCAACACATATTGAAGGGGAATGACGATGTAAAAAGAGATCACGAGAGCCCAGTGGTCGGAGACCTTTGTCGGTGTCAGAGCCACGAATTCACGGAAAGTGAAGAAGCTTACTGCCGCAAAAATGACAAGCAGAAGCGGTTGACCGGCCCAGAATGCAATCGTAAAGATGGCAATCAACCACCAGCCCATCTTCACGCGAGAGCTCACGACACGAATGCGCTCGATTTGTTCGGCGCTATGCGCCTTTCTCACAGCCCATTGGCAGTAGCTTGAGCCAACGGCCTGAAGGAAAAATAAAATCACCAATACGAGCGTATAGGTTTCTTGAAGGGTAATACCGAGGCGCAGCATATTATTGCTCCGAGAGTTTAATCACCGCTTCGCGGGCTCGTGCAAGAAATTCTTCTTTCGGATCGTCCGGTGTAAATGGCAATGGTGCACCGAAGCGGACCGAGCAAACAGTCGGCACCGGAATCAAAGCGCCCTTGGGCATGGCACGGTGGAGATTTTCGATATAAACGGGGATAAGCTCCACGTGCGGAAATTCTCGGGCCAAGCGCCAAATCCCGCTTTTGAATTCGCTGGGAATGGCTTGCGGACGACGTGTACCTTCTGGGAAGATAATCATCGAGGAGCCTTCACGCAGACATTCACGAAGCGGCTCCATGGGATCGGAGTGCTCGGTGCGTTTACGATCGACCAAAACGACATTGAGCTCTTCAATAGCGATGCGACGACGAATAGCACCTTTTACCCAATAGTCTTTCGCGGCAACCGGACGAGTATGAGCGCGCATGGATTGCGGCAAAGAAGACCACAATACAATAGTGTCGAGATGGCTCGTGTGATTGGCAAAGTAGATGCGTTGCGTATCCGAAGGAGAGCAACCCTTCCATTGCGGATAAGCCCCGACCAAAAGGCGGGTCAGCAACACAATCGGAGTTGTAATTCGAAACAAGGTCTCAAATCCTAAAGAAAACTTTTATCGGATCCGATATCGGATCCACTCATAAAGCAACAACTACTTATCTTAACCTATGTAGGGCAAAAATGGAGATGCAAAGCGGTCTTACGCATTGCTTCCAATTGTTTCGTCCTTCAGATTAGGCGATTTTGCAGTGCCGGCAAAACCTTTCTTACCTTGGCGATGCGCTGCTGCGTTACTTCAGCAAGTAACACTCCTTCGCCTTCGGTAAGCTCGGCAACCACCTGTCCCCACGGATCGACCACCATGCTACGACCCCACGTGCGTCGACCGCATTCATGAGTGCCGCCTTGAGCGCAAGCAATCACGTAGCATTGATTTTCAATGGCTCTGGCTCGCACGAGTGTTTGCCAGTGAGCGCGACCGGTAACTGTGGTAAAGGCTGCCGGCAGCGTAATGATGTCGGGCGTGCCGAGTTCACGAAAGAGCTCCGGGAAGCGCAAGTCAAAGCACACGGTAAGCCCCAGTTTCCACAAACCTTCCCACGTTTCGATTTGTGTCGAGACGGCTTTGTGGCCGGCCTGAATGACGGAAGATTCGCTGTAGGTTTCGCGTTCATCCTCATAATTAAAGAGATGGATTTTGTCGTAACGGGCAGCGACTTCTCCGCTCGGGGAATATAAAAGTGATGCATCGATGAAGTGCTCGGCATCATCCGTTTTCAGAGCAATAGAACCGGCAACGAGCCAAATTTGTTCTTTCCGAGCTACCTCACTCATGGCTTGCTGTACGGGACCGTTCCCAAAGGATTCGGCAACTGCCAAAAGTTCTCGCTCGCGAGCTGGCATATAAGAAAAGTATTGCGGCAACATGACAAGTTCCGCTCCGCTTTCGGCGGCAGAATTAATCAATGCTCGTGCCCGGCGGATATTGTCTTGAAGATCAATGCCGGAAACCATTTGACAGGCTGCGACTCTCATTTTCTTACATGTCCTTTCAATTAAATCTAAGGTGTCGAAGGCAACGATTGACTTGTCTTTGCGCTTTCTATTTTAGTGATGACAGGTTCGTCAATGGTGCCGGTAATTTCATATTGCACACTAAAGAGTTGTGATAGCGGGGCTTGCAAAGCCCATTGGGCTAAGAAACTGCCCACGCCCAAAATGGGGTTGGCAACCGTCAGTGCCAAGGCGGCACTACCCAAACTGATATCGGGCAAAACCGTCACGGTGTAGTTTTGTGTGAGGCTATTGAGATCGAGCCAACCCTCGCCCAACACGGTGGCTTGAGGACCGATCATGCGGAAGTTATTGGATCGCAACATGCCATTGGTGATGGAACTGCTCGAGGCAATATTGTCAAAAACAAAGCCTTGACCGATGACGTCGCGGAAGTCAAGCGTCAGGCGGCGCAAAAGTGTCTGCAGAGACAGTAATGAAATCAGTCGTCCGGCACCGGGCTCAACCTGCAGAATTTGCCCCGAGGCCATCGCAACAGACAACCATTTAAAGACTCTGTGTTGAAATCAATAGGCGCGCCTTGCCAATCGAGTTGTGCATGGACCTGACCGGCTCCATCGTTAATCACTTGGGTAAGGTTGAATCGATCCAACACTTCTCCCAAATCACGAATGTCTGCAGTGGCCTCAACGGTTGTTTTGGAGTGAGTACCGCGGCCGGCGTTCCAACGACCCGTAGCGGTAAGTTGCATCTCATCGTTAGTGAGCTCAAAACGCGTCATGTCCCAATAAGCATTGAGTCCTTCGCCTTTATTTTGGGCAACAACATCCAAAGAACCCAATCGGTAATTGCCGTAGCGAAGATCCTTCACATTTAAATCAACCGAGGGTAATGATTCCGTTTTTTTCGGAGCCAGACGAAGCACTTCGTCAACCTTTTCCGGCGACGGGATGTAGAGAAGGTCAAGATCGGCGGTGAGCACGGCGTGGCGCTTGCCGGCAGCCGGCGTAAAGCTAAAGCGTCCGTTTGTTCCAGAACTTGACACAGTACCTTGCCAACGACCAGCCGTATTGGCCATCGCTTTGAGACTTAAGTTTTCAAACTGAAGATTGCCGTAATCAAATTCTTTAAAGCCGATGTCGGCGGCTTGTAACGATAACGTTCTTAAGTGTGCCTTGGGGTCACTTTGAGCGGCCTGCATACCGGCAGTTAGCGTCTCGCTCCAGTCCTCCCACTTCATGCGATCGGCTTTAAGATCAATGGCAAGACCGTCAACAGGCGGCATTTTGGTCTTCGTGTGACCGACGGCGATACTGCCACGTTGCGTTTTAAGACCATCGGGCGTGTCACGATACTGAACGTGAATGCCCAAGACGTTGTGCAAATTGAGCTTAAACTGCGCGTTGCATTGTTCGGCTGTTGCGCAAGGCGCAAGCTTAAAGTCCATCGGCCAAGTCTCGTCAGCAGCCTTATTCAATGGTGCCGGTAAATCCGAAGCCATGCCTTTCATGTCCCCGGTAACAGACACTCTCACGCCTTTGGCAATGTCGACCTGAGCGTCGAGTACTGAGGTACCTGAAACGTGGGTCAGGATTGATTCAACGACAGGAGAGTCCACAAGCCGTGCAATCGTTTGTGGCGTGGCCTGAGTCGATGCCTTAATGCGAATTAGTCCGGTTTCATCGGTATGAATGTTGGCCGTTGTCGGTGCGCCGTAGACTTGTCCGACAATGTTTTGCCCCCACAGGCCCTTTTCGGTGAATCGAACGGCACCGCTTACAGCTTCCAAGGGCGGAGCGCTTCGAATTGCCAGAGCATTACCGGCCAATGACACGGTGCCTTCCACTTTGGTGTCTTTGGCTTTTGTGATCGGAATATCAAGCGTGAGCGTGAGATCGGCATCGCCCGAAGCCGTGGAGCCCTCGAAAGCTCCTCCGATCATGGCGGAGACGGGGCTGGCGTTGACCCAAGCGGCCATGGTTGAGAGCGGCGCTTTGCTTTTTCCTTCAATGTGAAGCGGAACGCCCGGAGCTGCATAACTCGGAATTTGGGCGACGACATCGGTGATGGTCGCTCCCATGGAGGTGGCGCTTTGAGCACGAATGTCCATCGACATACCGTCAAAAACCATCGTACCGTTGACCTTTTCAATGACAGGCCACGTTACATCAGACTTGCCTCGGAAGGCTTCGGGCATGTAATCCAAGCGCACGTTTTCAGCATTGCCCGTAATACGGAAAACGTAAGAGGGATCGGTGCTCTTGTGGAAAGGGAATTCCTTGAGCGGACCGTAAAGATCCACTTTTCCGTTGGTGGCAATGCCATCGGTGAGCGCGTACTTTAACCAATCGTTTGTCTCTTTGCCGCCTGCGACAATCGGAATAAAGAGATGGGCGCTGGACGCTCTTAAGTAGTGCAAATCGCCGCGAACTTCGAGCGTGCCCGGGCCGCCCGTGTCAGTCCAAGCGCCGTGAACTAGAGCGGAAGCATCGTGGTTGGCCACGGCGAGCTCCTTAACCGTAAAGGTCAGCATCGGCTCCATGACCCATTCAGCACTCATCGTCAAAGTATCCAGCGCAATATCTTTTTCAAAGAAAATACCGGGGAAGCTTAAAACGGCAGATTTTGAATTCAGCGTCAAGGTCCCGCCCTTATTATCGGCGGTGATTCGGCCGGTGATATTTTTAAAGCCCGGGCGATTGATGGGAACCTCATCGTTTGCTGCATGATCCTGGATGCTTACACCCGTAAAGTCAGCCTCAACAGAGAAGTCGGTCGGTTGTGTAATAGGGCCGCTCCAAGTGCTCTCAAAGTGTTCAACCAAGCCCTCTGCACCTAAGTCTCTGATGGCGTTAAGAGCATTTTCGGGAATGGGCAATTGCAGGCCGAGCGTCGAGAGGCTTTGTAAATCAAAAAACTCAATGTCGAATTCTCCGTCGTGGAGATTGCCGTCACGGAAGCGAGCCGTCAGCTTGGAGTTCCCAAAAAATTGTGGCAAGGCACCTCGTGCCTGTATCAACATATCCTTTGTTTCAAAAACAAGCTTGTCTCCGTCGAGCGTCTCTTGAATACGTCCTTGAAGCGATTCAAAGTTAACAAAACGACCTTCGGGAGAAAAACGTAAATGGACATCATTGAGCGCAATATCTGCAGTTAAAGACACTAATCGCAGATTTTTAAAATTCAACCAAATGTCTGTTTGTCCTCGTCCGTCGTGAATGAAGTGATCAAGACTGATGCGACGGGCGATACGGGCGAAATTGATGTCAGGCACCGATGCATAAACGGTACCGTAGAGTTTCTCGAGTCGATTCTTGCCGCCAAAAAGACTTTCTCTAACCGTGGCTCGCACATCCACAGGGGTTTTGTTTTGCCCCATTAAAGAAGCCTGAAAGCCCATTTTCCAAGCAATCATGTAGCGGTGCAATACAAAATTGGCTCCGGTCAATTGCACGGGGCGAGGACGAGCCTCGCGTAAATCCGTATAGGAGAATCGGCCGTTGACAATTTGCAGGTGTTTTTGCGCTAAAAGCCAATCAAGGAAGCGATCAATGGCAGCGGCTCGAGAGCCGGCCGGAGGTGAAGACTGCGATTGTTGGAATAAAAAGCCTGCGATATTAAAGGACGAATCATCAAGTCGTTCAATATTGAGTTCCGGGTCGTGAATGATGAGTTTGGAGAAAGTGGGGCTAAGTTTATAGACCGTTTCAAAAGAAAAACTCGCTTCGACCTTGGGTAAGGTCAGAGAGGCTTCACCGCCGGGGCGAGAAATAGTGACTTGAGTGAGCGTAATGCGGGGGCGCAATCCATCCCAATCCGCTTTAATAGACTCCGTTTGAATCTCGGTGCCGAGCCGCTGTTCCAGAAAGCTTTCAAACTGTGGGTGGTAACGCTCAACATTAGGAACAATCCAAAGCCGAGTGGCAATAACAACGGCACAAAAAAAGAGATAGCCGGCAAGAGCCGTCCAACCGAGCAGGCGCAACAAAGCCCGGGCGCGCCGTTTACGAGGATAAACGTTCGTCCGGGAAAATTCGTCAGTTTTCGCAGAGTCGGATAAATTCAACTTTAAGTGTCGTGGTATTGGACAACAAACGGCCTTTGAAGGCGTATTTTGCCGTCAAAATGTCTACTACGCTTGATTGTAGCGACTTCATAGCATTTTCGCGGTTCTGACTCACTTTTGTTAACGGCTTTTTTCAGCAGAAAAATTTTGGAAACAGTTCCCATCCGCTAAACTACAAAGTATTGCTTTTAAGGAATCACAAATACGATGTCCGCAACACTGCAAAATGTCCTGGAGCTATCCTTTTTCGTCAAACGTGCGCTCATGGGGGCGTTGCCGATGGCCGATGAAGCCGAGCGGCTGAATTATCTTCAGGCGCTGGCTGCTGAGCCCTTTACGCGAGAAAAGATGTTGGCGTATTTGGCAGGCGATTTAACACTTGAGGCGCTTGATGACAAACTGCGAAAACTGCGTCGCGATGTGATGCTCAGTATCGTTGCCCGTGACGTGATGGAGTTGGCGGACTATAACGAAGTTGTCAGTACGATGAGTGACTTGGCTGAGATTGCCGTTTCTCGAGTCGTACGCGAGCATGCTCTTGCCTTATCGAAGCGTTTCGGAACGCCGTGCTCCTACGAGGGAGTTGCGCAAGACTTTTTAGTATTCGGCATGGGTAAATTGGGTGGTCGGGAATTAAATGTCAGCAGTGACATCGATCTTGTTTTTGTCTATGACGAGCAAGGTAAGTGTCAACCGAATGCTCAGTGCCCCAATCCAAGGCGAGAACTGACAAATGCCGAGTTCTTCGAGCGATTATCCAAAAAAGTCATTGCATCGTTATCCGACATTTCGGGAGCCGGGTTTGTGTTTCGTGTTGATATGAGACTGCGGCCCAATGGTGACTCAGGCCCCATCTGCATTAGCTCTGAGATGTTGGAAGAGTACTTGTACGTACAAGGACGAGAGTGGGAACGGTTTGCTTGGTTAAAGGCCAGAATTGTCAATGAGGCGGTATTTACAGATTCTCAAACTTTTGAGACCCAGTGCAATAACGTCAGATCCGTCATCAGACCTTTTGTCTATCGTAAGTACGTAGACTTTAATGCAATCAGTGCATTGTCCAATCTTCACCGATTGATTCGTGCCGAGACCGTGAGACGGGAATCGGGCAAAAATCTCGGCATTGATGTGAAATTGGGCCGAGGCGGCATTCGTGAAATCGAATTCATAACTCAAACGTTTCAAATCATCCGTGGCGGCAGAAATCCTCAGTTGCGCGGTAAATCCACCATTGCGATGCTTCGGGCGTTGTCTGAAAACGGTGCCATCAGTGCGGATCAAGCTCAAAAATTAACCGAAAGTTATGTTTTTTTGAGAAATCTTGAGCATGCCATTCAGTATGTGGATGATCAGCAAACGCATCGCTATCCCAATGATGAAGCCGAACAAACACGTATCGCAGCGATGCTAGGTTTAACGCGCGAAGCGTTAACCGAAGAGCTTTTGCAGATTCGAGATTACGTTGCCCGCGTCTTTGAAGGAATTTTCCAAGTCGGCACTGACGCGGCTGCTGAGGAAAAAGATGACTGGCCCGAGGGTTGGACGGTGGGCTTTGAGCAAGCGGCAGCTGCCTTGGCGGAAATTTTAGCTTCCATGGGCTACTCGCAGTCAATGCACTGTGCAGAGCGCGTGTTGGAAACAATGCGCTCAAGGTTTTTGTCTGCATTGAACGAATCGGCAAGAGCCAATATGGCGCAACTGATTAAACGTATTGCTTCTCTGTGCCCTGAATTGACACGCTCGCAAGCTAATGTCTCGGCCGATGAAGTGTTTTTACGCTATGTTGAGCTTTTGGAAGTGGTGGCAGGCCGAAGCACCTATGTTTCACTTTTGCTGCAATACCCCAGAGTGTGCGAAAAGGTTGCGCAGGTTTTGATGTCAAGCGCATGGGCGGCACAGTATCTCACCGCACACCCGATTGTGCTCGATGAATTGGTCGATGAGCGATTGGAGACATTGGACAACTTCTCTCCGGTCGATTGGAGCGGGTGGCAAGACGATTTGTGGGCAAAGTTACGAGAAGCCGAAGGCGACCAAGAAACGCAGATGAATGTGTTGCGCGATGCTCATCATGGCGCAGTCTTCAAACTGCTTTTAGCTGACATTGACGGGTGCTTTACCGTGGAGCGTTTGGCTGATCAACTCTCCGCACTGGCCGATGCTGTCATTGAAATGGTGATTACGTTGGCTTGGCAGACCATTGCCTCCCGTCACACGGATATTCCGCGCTTTGCAGTGGTTGCCTATGGCAAATTGGGCGGCAAGGAACTGAGTTACGCATCTGACCTTGACCTGATCTATCTCTACGATGATGACCATCCCGATGCTGCGAAAAATTACACGCGACTGGTGCGGCGCATGATGAGTTGGCTCACGGTGCAAACCTCTTCAGGGATTTTGTTTGATGTGGATTTGCGCCTTAGACCCAATGGCGAAAATGGTCTTGTCGTTTCTTCCTTTGAGATGTTTAAGCGCTATCAGCGAAATGAAGACGGCACCGGTGCTTGGCCCTGGGAGCATCAGGCGCTAACGCGGGCTCGGTTTTGTGCCGGTGACAGGGCAATCGGAGCAGCTTTTGAAGCCGAGCGGGCGGCGATTTTAATGTTGCCTCGAGACAAAAATAAGGTTTTTGAAGAGGTAAGCCTCATGCGAGCTAAGATGCTCGAAGGGCACCCCAACCGCACGGCCCTATTTGATGTAAAGCACGATCGAGGCGGAATGGTCGACGTGGAGTTTGCCGTTCAGGCTTTAGTGTTAAGTTACTCGCACGACTATCCGGATTTGGTCAACAACTTTGGCAATATTTTGCTGCTCGAGATGGCCGCGCGAGACGGGTTAATTGACTCAACGCTTGCAACCGAATGCGTAAGAATTTATCGCAACTACCGCTACATTCAACGCACGCAACGTCTGCAGGGTGTGCAAGGCGGTGTTCGGGTGGATCCTGCCACATTAAATGGTGATATTGATACGGTGAAAAAGCTTTGGCGATCGGTCTTTGGTAACGACGGTCCGCAACGTTAAATAGTTCCGAGAAAACAAAAGCGGTTTCCAACTCTTTTACTGGAAACCGCTTTTTGGTTAGTTGAAAATAAAGTTTCGGCCGATGTTTTAATCCAGCGACGGAGTTTCTACGCCCAACACTTTGTGTAATTTCGGTGATGTTGTAGTGTATTGCAACAACGTCTTTTTCTCCGGATGAATGATGTCGCTTGCGGCAAACGCGGCCAAGGCGCATTCATGGAAACCGCTCAAAATCAATTTCTTTTTGCCCGGATAGGTGTTGATGTCGCCTACGGCAAAAATGCCGGGGATTGAGGATTGGAATTTTTCGGTATCGACCACAATTTGCTTGCGGTAGATTTCCAAACCCCAGTCGGCGATGGGGCCGAGCTTCGGGGTCAGACCGAAGAATACGAGCAAATGATCCAAGGGCATACGGCGCACCACGCCGTCATCACCCGTGACGCGGATTTCGGTTAATTTGCCGTCGGCTTCTTCAAAGCCAGTGACTTGGCCGACTTCAAACTGCATTTCCCAGTTTTCACACAATTCGCGCATCTTGGCCACAGAGGCGTCTTGCGCTCTGAAGCCGTCACGGCGGTGAAGCAAAATGACGCTTTCGGCTTTGCCCACTAAATTGAGCGTCCAGTCAAGCGCGGAGTCGCCGCCACCACAAATGACAATATTTTTACCGGCAAAGAATTCAGGATCCTTGACCTTGTAGTGCAGTTGCGTGCCTTCAAATTTTTCGATTCCGGCAACCGGCAAACGCTTCGGTTGGAAGCTTCCGACGCCGGCAGCGATAAAGACCGTTTTGGTTAAAAAGCGCGTGCCCTTATCCGTTTGCACGAAAAAGCGACCGTCTTCTTCTTTACGCACGATTTGCACTTCTTCGCCCAAATGGAATTGGGGCTTGAAGGGATGGATTTGCTTTAAGAGGTTTTCCGTGAGCTCGCGAGACGTGCACACGGGCACGGCCGGAATATCGTAAATAGGCTTATGCTCGTAGAGTTCCATGCACTGACCGCCCACTTTGTTGAGCGAATCAATCACATGAGCCTTGATTTCCAAAAGACCCAATTCAAAGACTTGGAAAAGACCCACAGGGCCGGCGCCCACGATAACGGCGTCCGTTTCAATAATTTCGTCAGTTTTCGGAGCAATGGTCAAATAATCTTCAATAGCCATAGTAAAAAAGTTCCTAGTTGCAAATCAATGCGCGGTCCTAAAAACGGTAATTATACGTTGTGAGAAGAATTCTCAACACTAGCGATCTTTGGCTTTTTCTTCCGCGATGATGTCAGCTCGCACCGTGCGAAGCTTCCCATCGACTTGACTCATGGTGTAGTAGTCGCCGTCGTTGGCTTGTTGGCCGAGGTTATATTGGTATTCGGCCGCTCGTTTGTCATTTTGAGCCAGATACATATCGCCGACAGCCATGTAGTGACGACTCATTTGTCCCAAGCCCTTATAGCAACGAGCGAGAATCGCATGATACGAAGGGTTGGATGTACTCATGGCCTGCTGATTACGCATAAAGCGGATTGTTTCGTTGTAGCGCTTTAAGTCATAGAGCTCGCCGGCGTAAAGCTTGACGGCCATTTCAGACAGGGGATAGTCGGAGACGAGCTTTTTGGCCATGGAGAGTGCTCGGCTTCTGTCGCTATTGCCATTGCCGAATAAAAAGAGCGATTCGGAGTGGTTTTTCACCAAGATGGCGTTGTTGCCACCTAATTGTGCGGCTTGTCGTGCATAGCGCAAGGCTTCGGAATTCTTTTTGAGTTTGCGGTTTACAACGCTCAATCCATAGGTAAGCGCTGTCTTTTGACGTGACGTCTTTGTGCTTTGCAACTCCTGCTTTATTTCTCGCTCAACGCGCATCCAGTCATCAATCCGGTCTTCTTGTAAAACACGCAGCCGCTGCTGGATAAGCGAGAAGTCAAGCGAGTCTTGATGCTTTCTCGGACCGATGCGTCTCGTGCGATTTTCCATATCGCTGATACGCTCAAGTGTCAAAGGGTGCGTGCGAAGGTAAGCCGGGGAGGCGGATTCGTAGTAGCGATTGTTTTGTTGCAGTCGCATGAAAAAGGCTTCCATTCCCTTAGGATCAAAACCCGCTCGAACCAATGACGAAAGCCCGACGCGATCGGCTTCTCGTTCAGCACTGCGAGAGTAGCTTAATTGGCTTTGAATCATCGCAGCTTGTCCGCCTACGGCAATGGCCGCTGCCGCTTGGCCGCTACCGGCTCGGGCGGCTAACAAGGCTAAAAGCAATGAGCCCAGGGTGATGGCAGCGTTATTTTTTTGTTCATCGATCATGCGGGCAATATGCCGTTGCGTGACGTGCCCGATTTCGTGGGCGACAACGCCCGCTAATTCACTTTCGCTTTGCGCAGCCACAACGAGCCCCGTGTGCACGGCAATAAAGCCACCGGGGATGGCAAAGGCGTTAAGCGACTTATCGATAATGGGATAAAAGAAAAAGCTGTAAGTATGCGTATTGGCAACGCTCACCAACTGATAGCCGAGGCGGTTGAGATAGTCGAGCGTTTCGGTATCGTTTAAATAACTCGGATCAGCTTTAATCTCTCGCATCATCTCTTCGCCTAACTTTTGCTCTTCAGCGGGCGATAACTCGGTGCCCGCCACGGCTCCCATGCTGGGTAAATTCAAGTTAAGCGAATCCGTTGCCAGGCCTGAGGCAGAGGCTACGGGCGGCATTGCAGCAAGCGCAGCTGAAACTAACGAGATGATGAAACGCTTGGCCGACACAGCTATAGAGGATTCCTAAAGAGAACAGCAATACGTTAATCATAATGCTAGCGACATTTTTGAGAGATTGTTTTTGCAAATACTGACAAACGCGCACGTGCGGTAACTTTTCGGCTCTGACAAAACCGATAGCACTAGACAATCGGCAACAAAAGAGCTACACGATTGAGTACGAAAGGCGTAAAGTGGAAGCTGTAGACAATATAGCCCAATGTGTGGGGTGGGCACTTTTTTCTCGGAGGTTGAAATGGCTTTGAAGAAAACGTTAATGGCCGCAACGGTCGCGGCAGCGATGCTGGGTATCGGCTCCCAAGCCCAGGCTTGCTTTACGGTGATTGTCGGCAAAGATGCCTCTGCAACCGGTGAAATCTTGGTTGGGCACAATGAGGACAATGACCGTCGCATTTTGATGAGTCAGTATTGGGTGCCGGCGGCCAAACACAAAAAAGGAGAGATGATTCGCTTTGAAGACTCCACCGCCCGTATTCCTCAAGTCGCAGAGACGCTTGGGTTCTGGTGGACGCAAACGTTGTCTCCCGATGGCTATAGTTTCTCTGACGGCTTCTTTAATGAAGCCGGTGTGTTAATTACGTCCAACAATTGCGGCGATACGGTTGAAAAAGATGAAAAGACCCGTCAAGGCGGTGTCGGCTATGGTATCCGTCGCATTACAGCCGAACGTGCTCACACGGCCCGGGAAGCTGTAGATATCGCCATTGATTTGGTGAAGAAATACGGCTATACGCACGAAGGCCGCACCTACACGTTTGCCGACCGTAACGAAGCTTGGCAGGTAGCCCTTCTGCGCGGTAGCCGCTATTTGGCTCGAAAAGTAAAAGATAACGAAGTGGCATTCTTAGCCAATTCGTTCTCGCTCACACAGGTGGACTTCAACGACAAAGAAAATGTCATCGCTTCGCCGGATTTGATTGAGCACGCAATGAAGATCGGTACCTACAAACCGGTTAAAGACGGTGACTTCTCCGATTTCGTATTCCGTGATGCCTATCAGCCTGATCGTCGTCGTGCGGCGGATTGGAATGCCGAGCGTGTCAAGACATTCATGGAAATCATGACGGGAGAAACGATTGAGGATCACAACGCCATTCCGCAGTCAATTATCCCGAAGAACAAAGTAACGGTTCAAGATCTGCAAAAGGTCTTGCGTGGACAATCTAAGAATGTTGACCGCAAAGCAGGCGGTTGGCATCTCTATGATATGCGCGATATCGGTAACCTTGATACGCATGACAGCTCCATCTTTAAGCTCACGCAAAATCCGCTCTTAACTGTCAGTTGGCGCACTAATGCTCGCCCGTACGAAACGGTCTATGTGCCTGCATTCCCGATGGCAAAACCGCCTGCCGCGCAGTCCTTCATGGATCCTGCCACGGGGACAAAAGCACAGTTTCATGCAACACCCGAGCAAATGAGCTTCTCGATTGACCGCAACGTTTACACGTTTGTGCTCGCGCAACAGTTCTTGGATTGGATGCCCGATCTTCGCGAAGATGTTTTAGATGACATCGAAGACTATGAAGAAAAGGTGGCCAAACGCTTGCCTGCCATTGAAGCTCGTGCAAAGGCACTGGCAGCGATTGATGAAGCCCGTGCTCTGGAATTCATGCACAACTTCAATGTCTTGAGCTACAACGAAGTGCTCGGCATGGCAAGCAAAGTCTTGATGAAGGCCAACCAACAAGACATCGTTATTATGAAGGACACTTTGAGCTTGTCTGACGACAAGGGCACGGTGGATGTGGTGCTTTTGTCCAAGAAGGGATTCGATGCGACAAAGATTGATTTGGCCGCAACCGAATTCGGTTCCGCTTGGTCTGACGGCAATGACGAGGTCAACAAAGAACGTGCTCGTCCCACGAACGTTGTCTTTAAAGATGTTGACGGCGATGGGCTCAATGACGCCGTGCTCACGTTCCCGGTCAAGGGTGCGGTGGCCACAACCTTTGCCGATGTCTACACCGAGCTCTTCCTCTATACTCGCGTTGATGGTAAGCCCGTAGCGGCATTCGATACGGTACTTATCAAAAAGTAATGCCTTAATCTAGAGGCATAAAATGACGCCCGTGACGGTCTGGCCGCACGGGCGTTTGCTTGGGTTAAAGTGTTAAGCGTTTAGGCAAAAAGCGACGCGTCAACACCGGCATCCATACACGTCTTCTTGATGACGTTAAATTCACCGTCGGCAATTTCAATGCCGTTTTCCAAGCGATCCTTCGTGCGGATGCGTTCGGGCTCACCGGGCATCAACACGGGATTATTGACTGGGTCGGCTGCGTGAGACGATTTCACGTAGTCAATCATGGCTTCCATTTCTGAGCGCATGAAGGTTAAGTCGCAAAGCGCAGCCGGATCAATGACAAACGCCGTCATGTTATTGACAATCGAGTCATTTCTCGGGTGAGCTGGTTGAATTGTTTCGCCACCGCTTAAGATGCCGGCCATGAGTTCACAAGCAAAGCAAAGACCGGAGCCCTTATGTTTAGCAAAGGCTAAGAGCGCGCCCGGATTTTCTTGCCACATGACATTCGGATCGTTCGTCAGGCGCCCTTCGGGGTCAACAATCACGGGTTCGTCAAACTTCTTGCCAGCTAACATGGCCACGCGGGTCTTGCCGAGCGCCACGATAGAGGTGGCAAAGTCAAGGACAAACATACCGTACTTATCCGTACCAGGCATGGCAACACAGAAAGGATTCGTGCCGAAACGCGCTTCGGAGCCACAATAAGGTGCAACGAGCGGGTGGTATTGGTTGACGTTGACAAAGTGAATGGAGACCATGCCGGCGTCAGCGGCCATTTCGCCGTAAGTGCCGATGCGGCCCAAGTGGCAGCAGTTGGCAATTGTGTACATGCAAAGGCCGTTTTCTTTGGCTCGGGCGATGGCCGCAGCCGTGGCTTCAAAACCGGCACGTTGGCCGTAACCTAAATTGCCTTGGAACTGCAAAATGCTGTCCTTGTCTTTAACGAGTGTGGGCGGGGTGTTGGGGTGTAGATAACCGGCTTTGAGGTAATTCGTATACATGCCGATCATGCCGATACCGTGGCTGTCGTGGCCGCGCAAGTTAGCTTTAATCATGTGATCGGCCACAATGCTGGCTTCGCCTTCGTCACTGCCTGTGGCACGCAAAAACCGAAACGCTAGATCAAACAGGTAATCCTTTGAATATCGCATATCATCTCCTTTACAAAATCCAGGAAGCTATCGATGATTGTAGGCCTCAGTAGGGGCATTGGTGTGGGAAATTTTCTCTAAAGCACATAGTTTTGCTGATAGCCGAAAAATCTTTGACGTTAAAAGAACGGACCAAATGTAAAGAGCCGCGTAAGGCGGCTCTCGGAAGATTATTAACACTCGTGTTTATAGTGTACCGTAGTCAACTCATAATTTTTGAGCACTTCAAATCGTCGATCGGGTTTATCGGCAGCGTTAACCGGTAATTCTTTAACGATCGCGATTTTTCTTGGGCACTTGTAAGCCGAGAGCGTTTCTTTGCAAAAACGTCGGACGTCTTCAACTGTCGGGTTGGTGCCGTTTTCCGCCACGATGAGCGCACAAACGATCGCACCCCACGTGTCATCAGGCTCACCAATAACCAATGCTTCTTTAATAAACGGGGAGCGAGTGAGCATGTTTTCGACTTCAAGCGGGTAGACATTTTCGCCAGCGCTTAATATCAGATCATGGCGTCTGGCATAAATGTGCAATACGCCGTCTTCATCAAAACCACCCAAGTCACCCGTTTCAAACCACTCGCCTGTTAACGGAGCTCGTCCCCAGTATCCCGGCGTATTCATCGGGCTTTGCACTTCGATTTGGTCATGATGGATACGAACTCTGACCCCGTCAATCAGTTTTCCGCTTCCTTTTTGTAGCGCATAGCGATCCTTATATTCAGTCATCGCTACGTGAGAGGCGGTTTCTGTCATGCCATAAGTGACTACAATCGGAATTGCCTGTGCATGAGCTTTGGCTAAAAGCTTATCGTTGGCGGTAGCACCGCCTAACAAAATCACCCGAAGTGTTTCGGGCGCTTGCCAGTTGGGGAAACGCTCAAAGACCTTTGCGAGCATGGTGGGCACAATGCTTGTGATCGTTACGCGGTCATCGATTAGAGCCTGACAAAAGGACTCGGGGCTAAAAAGCGGTGAAATGGCGAGTGTTTTGCGGGCAAAAAGGCAACGCGTCAGAATCGACAAACCGCCGATTCTGGTCACGGACATGCACAGTTGCCAACAGTCGCCATCTTCCCAACCGAGGTTTTGAGCACTTGCGGCTGCCGACGAAAGCAACATTTTTCGGGTTATGATGGCCGGTTTCGGCAATCCCGTCGTGCCCGAGGTAAAGAGTACCGCAATCGTGTCTTCGGGCAGAGGAGACTGAATCGATGAAACACTTTCGAGCAACACGGCGCGCTCAGCTGCCGTGGACTTCGGGTGCAACATCAAAGCCGGAACTCCTAACTCAAAGAGCGCATAAAGCGTGACAATGGTCTCCACCGTATTAGTGCCTTCCAAAATATAAGGAAAGCCTTTGGGCGGAAGAGTCCCTGCATTTTGCAGTCGGGCAATCGTGTTTTGAGTCAATAACGCCAATTGACCGAAACTGTAATCTTGTCCCGCGCACCTTAGCCCCACGTCTTGCGGGGCTAAAGCGGCTGCTTCAAAAATTGAAAACGGATTGCGCATGGCGAATTTGTTTTAGGGCAGGCGAGGGAACTTGGAGAAGTCCGGGCGGCGCTTTTCCAAGAACGCATTTTTGCCTTCTTTGCCTTCTTCGGTCATGTAGTACAAAAGCGTTGCATCGCCTGCCAATTCTTGAAGACCGGCCTGACCGTCACAGTCCGCGTTTAATGCTGCCTTCAAGCAACGGATGGCAATGGGGCTATTGGCCAAGATTTCTCGGCACCATTTCACCGTTTCGGCTTCCAATTCATCTAACGGAACCACGGTGTTGACCAGGCCCATCTCAAGGGCTTGCTTGGCATCGTACTGACGGCACAAGAACCACATTTCACGAGCTTTCTTCTGGCCGATGATGCGAGCCATGTAAGAAGCGCCCCAGCCACCGTCAAAACTGCCCACACGCGGACCGGTTTGACCGAAGCGGGCATTATCCGCGGCAATCGTCAAGTCGCAGAGCATGTGAAGAACGTGACCGCCGCCGATCGCGTAACCGGCCACCATGGCGATAACGACCTTGGGACAGGTGCGAATCATGCGTTGGAAATCCAACACATTCAGACGCGGCACACCGTCACCGCCCACGTAGCCACCCGTGCCGCGAACCTTTTGGTCGCCGCCCGAGCAGAAGGCGAGGGGACCTGCACCGGTCAAAATGATGACGCCGATCGAAGGGTCTTCACGAGCATCACTGAAAGCTTGGCAGAGCTCTTGCACCGTTTCAGGGCGAAAGGCATTACGCACTTGAGGACGGTTAATCGTTAGTTTGGCCATCCCTTCGGCTTTTTCATAAATGATGTCGGTGAAGTTGCCGACTTTTTGCCACTCAGGAATGCGCTTTAAGTCTTCTTGCATCTCGGTCATTTTCGGTTCCTTTGGTTCAAAATACTTAACCCGTGATTGTTGACGTCTCAGCTGAAGTTGTCAAGACGTTCGGTTAAGAGTCCGTTTTACTTTTTAGATTGCTTCACGAGATCAGTCCATTTAACGTGCTCTTGAGCAATAAATTGTGCAAAAGACTCCGGTGTACTCGTTTGAGGCTGGGCTCCACGTGCTTCCAAGGCCTCGGCCACGGCCGGCGTTTTTAACACCGTTTGAATGGCTGCATTGAGTTTTTCAACGATGAGTTTATCAGTGCCGGCCTTCACAACAATGCCGTCCCAGGCAAATAATTCATAGCCTTTGACACCGGCTTCGTTTAACGTAGGCACGTTAGCAAATCGATCGACTCGAGCGGCAGAGGTCACACCCAAGGCAATCAACTTTTGACTTTGCACTTGCGGCATAGCGTTGGGGGCCACATCAATCATGAAATCAACGCGTCCGGCCAAAACGTCCGTCATGGCGGCAGCGCCTCCGGGGTAGGCGATGTGCTCAAAAGGCAGTTCTGTTTGTTGAGCCAAGAGAACACCTGCGAGGTGACTCGTTGTGCCGTTACCCGACGAGGCAAATGTCATCGGATGTTGGGCCTTTTGTGCAAGCACTAAAAACTCATTCAGAGATTTCGCTTTGATTCGCTCAGGATTGACCACCATGGCGAGCACAATGTCCGTTAGGCGAGCCACGGGTGCAAAGTCTTTGGCAACGTCATAACCGAGACGGGGGTACAAAGCGGCGTTGGTGCCCATTGTGCCGTTTGTGACATAAATAAGCGTGTAGCCGTCGGCTTTATCTTTGAGTGCGGTTGCGGTGCCGAGGCTGCCGCCGGCACCAGCACGATTGTCAATGTAGACCGTTTGATTGAGCACTTTCGATAACTCGGGCGCAATGATGCGAGCCAAGGTGTCAGCGCCGCCTCCGGCAGGAAAGGGTACCACCAAACGAATACGTTTTTCTTCTGGCCAGGCTTTGGGCTCATCGGCCAAACTGGCAGAAGTGGTGAAAATGGCACACAAACACAAAGCGGCGGCGGTTAGTCGTCGTTTTAGGTTATTTTTCAAGGCCGGCTCCTTATCAGCGTTTACGAAATCTTGTGTTGATTTGCTCATCGGAGACTTCCACGGCATCAACGGCTAGGCCGTATAGCGCGCGAGAAAGATCTTCAATGGCTTGAGTGGATAAAGTGTTTTGAATGCTAAAGGCAATATCGGTCTCATTGACCGTGATGCTGAGTTTTTCTTGAGTGATATCTTTAAAGGCTTTCGCGATGCGGGCGACATAAATTAAGTCATGCATCTTGGCAGCAACTTTTACGTTGATGTCAATTGTTGCGGTGGTATCTGGGCTCATGGAAAGTAGCTGCAAAATTGCCTTAACAACCGTTGCAACATCTTTTTGAGTCACGACGATGTCAGTTGTAAGCGTATCGAGTGCATCGCTTGTAGCTAAGTTCGGATTCTCTTTAATGAGAGATAGCGTGGCAGCTACTTTGGCTTCTTCTTTAAGTCCGCCCGGAGCACGCAATAGCATCTGATTAATGCGAGCACGAATTAAGTGTCCCAGGAAATTTGTGCCCAAGACAATGATGGCAAGCGTGATGGCAATGTCACGAGTTCGGGCATCGGCCATAAAGTCAATGACTAAGGCTACCGCAAGCAAAATGATGGCCGCTAAAGCTCCGGCCCAACGCCACACGGATCGGCTCTGCAGTACACAGCGGGAGTAGAAAAGCGCCAAAAGCGCAAATACCCCGGCAGAGAGGATTTTGCTGGTAATGGGTAGAACCCCAAAGGAGGGACTTGTGCACCACCAAAGAAGGCCTAAAATTGCCATCGTCAGGGTAAGCCCAAGGGTAAAAGTTTGCTTGGCTCGCGGATTGGTCCGGTGGGCCAGGATCGTGAGTACGGCAAAAGCGATGGCAATGAGCACAATCGCAAGGAGACAGACGAGGCTTTCAGACATCACCGATTAGCGAAAAAGTCCCATTTGAGCGGCTTCGTATACGGCCTCTCCTCGAGAGTGAACCTGAAGCTTGCGATAAATCTTTTTAACGTGCGCGGTCACGGTGTGCGGTGAAATCGCCAGAATGTCGCCGATTTCATTAAAGCTCATGCCTTTGGCAAGTAGATTCAAAATTTCGGCTTCTCGCTCAGATAATGGATTAGGCATGCTCGCTTGATTAACCGTTGCCACTTGGGTGGCTTGTGTGCGAAGAGCACGTAAAACACTTTTAGCGACATCGGGGCTGACCGGGGAGCCGCCGGCTTGCAAAAGTCGCACGGCAGCAATGAGGTTTATCTCAAGCTCGTCTTTGATGACATAGCCTTTGGCTCCGGATTCAATTGCGCTGACAATGTGGGGGTTTTCGCCGGAGTTAACTAGCAACATGATGTCGCACTCGGGGCGAGAGGTTGCACATTGACGGATGAGATCAAGACTTAAGCCGTCGGGTAAAGAAAGATCGGTCACCAACATCTGAAATGGGAATCGGGCCATGAGCTCTTGGGCTTGACGTTTCGTAGAGGCTTTGCCGATGATATGAATGTCGGAGACGTCCGAGAGGATACGCTCAATGCGCATGAGAACGGACTCATCGCTTTCGAGCACGATAATATTGAGACGGCGACGATTTTCGACTTTAACCAATTGATGACTCCTGATACGTCTTGAATGCAGACTGAACGTTCAGAGATTTTACCAAGGGACAAGACGGATTTTTTCAAGCTGAAAGGGTAATTTTTAAAGCTAAGGGCGGGTGTTTTAGAGCGGATACAAAAACGCACGCTCTCATGCGTGCGTTTAGGGGTATCAGGCGAGTAAATACGCTCAAGTAAAAGAAAGGTCACTAGGCCTTTTGTTCATCTTGGGCCGCGCCCGAGGGGTTGGGATTGATGAACGAGATATCGATAGTTAACCCCATTGCTTGAGCGTACTTTTGCAATGTGGAGACGGAAGGATAAATACCCCGGTTCAGTTTACCTTCAAGGCGTGCAACGGCTGGCTGAACGGTGCCCATTCGCTTAGCGACCTCGGTTTGAGTCAAACCGAGCTGAAGGCGAAATTTCAGAAGTGCCTTGGTTTTTTCTTGGTCAAAAACGCCGATCATAGTGAGGTCCTTTCTGGATTTAATAATTACAGAGCGTTAATTTCCAACGCCTGTGAGCATAATACCGCCAAATTGCGCAATTTCTAATTTCTTTTTGACCTTGTGTTGATTTATCGAAACAAATTACCAGAAGTGGAATATAGCCATCAATTAACAAAATCCAGTACAAATCTGTCATGTTTGCCTAAAAAATAGGCAACTATTACAGGCGTTGATTAGTGAATATTACAAATACCGATTTTTTTGGACTGACTAAAACAAGTCTTTGAAAGCAGTAAATATTTCAGGCTATACAATTTGAAACAATAATTTGACGAGCTTGGGCAATTAAACCACAGTAAAAAGCATCGAAAACTGAAGTTTAAGTCGAGTTGTTCGTTTTCTGAAGTACCTCTATGCGATTACGATGTTTTGTGTAGTTTGTATTACGAAAAACGTCGTTACGAAAAATCTCGTAATGCCAGAAAGGCCTATAACACCACAAATTGTTGTGTTCTCTTAAAAGTTTATCGATGCTTTTGTTAATATTAGATAATGGACACGAGAAAAATATCGAGATGGCTTTTTCATAGTTCTGTCATATAAATAGAAGACAATTACTCATGGACGTGTGTGAGGCCAACAAAAGGAATGTCAATGCAAAAGCTCAACATCAAGGATGCTCTTACTGAGCAAATGACCGAAAGTGTTGTCGACACGGTCTTGGAAGTCGACAATGAGGTTAAAGAAGCAAGCGATAAGCCCGTTAAAACAAAACCTGTTAAAACGATTAAGGTGGAAATGACAAAAAAGCCTGCTGTGACCAAATCGCGCACGACGACTGCTAAGCGCTCACGAACGAAAGCCGCTTCGGCCGAGATTGCCAAAAACATTGATCTCACCGACCCTTCGCTTTATTTAAATCGCGAGATCAATTGGATTGATTTTGATCGCAAGGTGCTTGAGCAATCAATGGATGCGAGCGTGCCATTACTTGAACGGCTGAAATTCCTTTCGATTTTTTATAACAATCTTGATGAATTCTTTATGGTGCGCGTCGCCAACGTCTGGAAGCAAGTGCAAAGCGGCGCAGAACCGACCGGGGCTGATAAAACTGCGCCTCGCCGTCAGCTCTCTGAAATCGGTCGTCGTGTTCGCCAGCTTTGTGACGAAGCTGAAGAGCACTGGAAGAAACGCTTGCTACCGGCTTTGGAGAAAAACGGCATTCGTTTAGTGGACTATGCCGATTTGCCGGCTAAAAAACAGGAAGTGCTGAGCAAGTTTTTCGATACGGATATCTTCCCGATTTTGACGCCTCAGGTGGTGGACTCCGGCCACCCCTTCCCGCTTGTCTCCAACACGAGTATTAACTTTGTCATTGAACTCGTCAATGCCAAGAATCCCTCCGACATTCGTTTCGGTCGTCTGAAATGCCCGAATAACGTTCCGCGTTTCTTGTATTTGCCGCGTGGCAAAGACGAAATTGATCCGAGTTTGCGCTTTAATCCCGCTTACGGCGAAGTCAATGTCGTACTCGTGGAAGATTTGATCGGTGAATGCTTGGAGCGACTCTTTCCGGGCTACAAGGTAAAAGCCAAGGGACAGTTCCGTATTACGCGCAATACCGATGGCGAAATCGAAGAAGACGAAGCCGATGATTTGTTGGCGGCGGTGCGTGACTACGTTGATCAACGTCGCTTCGGTGACATTGTGCGTGTGGAAATGGGGCGCGGCATGCCCGTGCGCTTGGCCGATTTCTTAATCGAACACTTGGAAGTCAAGCCTCACCAAATCTATAAGCAAAAGATTCCGTTGGCGTTTTCCGAATTCATGTCGTTGGGTTGCATCGATCGACCCAAGTTGCAATATCGCCCCGATAGCCCGAAGTTAGCAAAAGAACTTGACGGTGAACAAGATGCCTTTGAGGCAATCAAAAAGCGCGATATTGTGCTCTATCACCCCTATGATCGATTCCAAGGCGTACTTAACTTTATTGATCAGGCGGCTAAAGACCCCAACGTGGTCGCTATTAAACAAACGCTTTACCGTTGCGGCAGTGACTCGCCGGTCATTCGCAGTCTTCTGGAAGCCCGTCGTCGCGGCAAGCAGGTGACCGCGGTTGTTGAATTAAAGGCTCGCTTTGACGAAGAACGCAATATTAACTGGGCCGAAGAGTTGGAACGGGCCGGCGTCAACGTGGTTTACGGTTTTGTGGGACTGAAAATTCACGCCAAGCTCTGTTTGGTTGTTCGCCGTGAAGCCACAGGCATTAAACGCTACGTGCATATCGGCACGGGGAACTACAACGCCTCATCGGCAAAAATTTATACCGACTTGGGGCTGTTGACTGCCAATGAGGCAATTTGCTCGGACGTGACCGAACTCTTTAACGTGATGACCGGTTGCGGCGAGATTGATCACTATCGCAAGATCTTGGTCTCTCCCAAGACCTTGCGCCCATCATTGGTGAAACTCATTCGTGAAGAAGTGGAGTTTCATAAAGCTAACGGCAATGGTCACATCATGATTAAATGCAACCAATTGGTTGACGGAGAGATTATTGCCGAGCTTTATCGTGCCAGTCGTGCGGGTGTGAAGGTTGAATGTGTCGTGCGCGGCATCTGCTGCTTGCGTCCGGGACTGGCAGGCGTATCAGACAATATTACGGTCAAGAGTATCGTCGGCCGTTATCTCGAACATGCTCGCATCTACTGGTTCAATCACAACGGTGATGAAAAGATGTATGTGGGCAGTGCCGACTTGATGAACCGTAACTTGAACGGTCGCATTGAAGTGTTAACGCCGATTGAAAGTGCCAAGATCCGTCAGAACATTTTGACTGACATCATGCAATTGCAGTTAGACGACACGGAGCAAACCTGGGAGATGCTCTCCGACGGCTCGTATCGTCGTTTGCATCGAGACAAAGGCGCTAAACGCGTTGATGCACAAAATGCGGCTAATCACAAAAAGGCTTTGTATAAATAATCATTGTTATGGCAACCGTTATTGATAAAAAAGGACAGCCTGTCGGGTACGTGCGTCCCAATCCGATGGTCACGCGCGTAGGTTTTATTGACTTGGGTAGTAACTCATCACGGCTGACTGTGGTGGAATTTGACCGCCGGGGTCGAGTGACGATTTTGAATCGCGTCAAAAGCATGGTGCGATTAGGCGAAGGCGCTTTTGAGACAAAGTGTTTACAGCCTCAGGCCATGGCGCGAGCCGTGAAGTGCCTTGCAGAATTTGCCGAAGTTTGCCGCTCCTACGGGGTCAAGGAAATCATTGCTGTTGGGACGGCCGCACTGCGTGTTGCCTCCAATAGCCAAGATTTCGTTCGAACGGTTGCAGAGAAAACAGGCATTGACCTTCAGGTCATTTCCGGAGAAGAAGAGGCTCGGCTTATCCGTGTAGGGGTTTGGGATGCCTTGCCCAAGACTCGCGATGCGTACCTTTTTATCGATATCGGGGGCGGTAGCACCGAACTTTCGGTGTCTTCCCGAGACAAAATTGCTTTCTTGGAAAGTCTAAATGTCGGTTGCGTCATGCTAACCGATGCCGTTCGCGGTGATAAAAACGGTCGAATCAGCGCGGCAGCTTTTGAGCGCATGCAAGAGCGTGCGTTGGAGAAGATGCAACATACGCTTGCCCAAATTAAAAAGACTGACTATAAGGCAGCGTTGGCAAGCTCTGGCACTGCTCAAGCCCTCATGACCTTGGCTCAGGCTAAATTCAGCGCAGCCGAGCCTTTTGAAGTCACCGAAGAAGGTGTGAAACTAAAGCGTGAGCACGTGGTAGCTATTGCTAAAGAGCTCTCGGCTATGACACTAGCCGAGCGCCAAAAGTTGCCCGGTTTAAGTCCGGCTCGAGCAGAGGTGATTGTCGGGGGCGCTGCGGTGCTCTTGAGCCTCATGCAGGCCTTAAAGCTTCCCTATGTTTTTATTACTGACAATAACCTTCAAGATGGTCAGGTGGTGGACTACACTTGGCGCCATTTCTCGGAGGACTCCGATCACGACTGGCGCAACGAAAGCGTTAAGGCGCTAGCCAAGCGGTATAGATGTGAAAAGGCGCATGCCAAGCACTTAGTGGCTCTGTCCGGGGCCATCTTCTCTCAGGCTCAAGCTTTGGGGTTATTTGAGAAGGAAGCCGGGCTTGATGAGTTACTCTCATACGGCGCCAAGCTTCACGATGTGGGGATTGCCATTTCGTACGATAAGCACTATCAACATGGCGCTTATCTCGTTCGTTTCTGCCCCTTACTAGGCTTTACACAAAAGGAAGTGCTGACCATTGCTCGTTTGGTGTATTTGCACTCCAGACCCTCATCGGATCTTCCGGGCTTTTTGTCAGGCGATGCATTGACTGAAGCACAAAAGTGGGCGGCCGTGAGCCTCTTTATGGCTGAGAACTTGGACCGAACTCATCGCTCGATGGTCCGCAACGTCAAGCTCGCGGTCAATAACCGTGATCTCGTGCTTGATGTGGAACTAAAAGAAGCCTCGCCGCTTGAGACCGCTTCTGTGGAAAAAATCAAAAAACAAGTGAAAAAACTATTAGGACGCAATATCGAAGTGCGGTTTGAGATTGCCGATCGGCACATCGAGCTCGTACACGATTAAAGACCTTGAGTTTTAGCTGCCTTTTGCGCGATCGATTTCGACGTTACGGTTTCGAATCGGTCGCGTTTTCGCGTTCTTTGCCGAGTTCTTCAACCACACGTCGGCTGGCACGGCTGGCGGATTGTTTTTCACACTTGGAGGTGAAAACAGACACCCCGCCCATGATGCCTGCGACGATATAAAACACGGCACCAGCTCCGATCACATTGCCGGCAGCGCCGAAAATAACGGGAAGCGTTGTGTGGCAGATGTTAAGCAGCATGGTGCGAAGACCCAATGCTTCACCCGTTCTGCCGGCCGGCGTCTCCGTATGAATGAGTGTCATCACATTGGGTTGAGAAGAGCCCAAGGCAAGACCCAACAAGAAGGCGATGGCCGCCAGTGTGTAGAAATTCTCAAAAATGGGAAATAGGGCGTAAGCCAAAGCACCGAACGCAAAAGCCGCGGTAATTGTTTGCCATTCGGTGAGATGTCGGGCAATAAGCGGCATTAAAAGTCGCACAAAGAAGGTAGCACTGGCAAAGACCCCTAAAATCCAACCGACTTCACTGGCACTTAATCCAATCGCCGTCCCATAGACTGGAATCATGAAACCTTGTAAATCCCACGCCATGGACATAAAAGAGCTTGCCACAAGAACGTTTCTGACGTGCGGAATACCCAAAAGCTCAAAGTTGCCCTTACGGTTGATCAGCTTAGGAGCCCCCCAGTTCGCAGGCAACGACGGTCGAATGAAAAGAGAGAACGCAATCAGTGCAAAAATGGCCATACCGGCGGCAAACCAGAAAGCCGAGGCCATGCCCGTGCGGTCGATGAATTGACCGGCAATAATCGGCGCTAAAAGATTAGCGGCCGATTGACCGAGTGCTAAATAAGCAAAGTTCGTTGTACGGTTTTTGACCGTAGACAGATGCCCCACGAGTTGCTGAATCGACATGTAGACAAACATGATCGCAAAGCCATTGAGGGTGCAGGTGATATAAAGAGGCCAAAGGCCGAAGGTTTGAGTGGTAAAAACAATGGGAATAAAAAGTGCAGTGGTGACTAAAGCAATTCCGAAAAGAATCGGTTTTCGCGGCCCCACCGCATCAATCCAAAGGCCCGCGCGAATGGCAGCTAATGCTGGCACTAGGGCAAAAAGCGCCATCATGATACCGACTTCAAGGGCCGTCGCATGTTCATAAAGAGCATCAAGTGAGCACGTCACACGGTTGGCTAAACAGGCACTTTGAACAATGACGGTCAGGAGAATAACTTGAAGAACGGTTTTAGGCATGGATAGCTTTTTCAAACAAAGAAAAACACAACCACGGCAGTGCGGCTGCCGTGGTTGCCAGAGTTGCGCTAAAAGTTCATCAGCGAATAATCGTCACAGAGATGATTAACGGATGATCAACAGCGGCACATCAGCGATGGAGGCGATGCGGGTGGCAGTCGAACCCATCACGGCGGCCTTGAAGCGACCGTAACCGTGAGAACCCATCACCAACAAGTCGAGTTTACGCTTCTTGCAGTAAGCAGCGATTTCATCACCGGGGTTACCGACCAAGCAAACTTCCTTGGGTTTGACACCGGTCTTTGCGAACAAAGGCAACACGGGGTCGATAGCTTCGGCAAATTCGCTCTTTTGCAATTCGACGACTTCATCTTCGCTCAAGGCGGGCAAGGCCATGCCGGTCATGTCCGGCATAACAGCACCGGCGTAATCGCTCACGGTGTTAATCAAGTGAACCTTGGCAGCATCACCGCCGAAGAGCTCAATGTGCTTTAAGGCATACTTCACAGCAGCGGTACCGTACTTAGAGCCGTCCACTGCAATACCGAAGCTCAATGCATCGGTTTCAGGAGCACCCTTGTCGCGCAACATCAAAAGCGGAACTTTGGTCAATGCCAAAACAGCGTTTGTGACAGAACCGAAGAGCAAGCCCTTTAAGGCAGAGCGACCATGAGAGCCCATGATCAAAAGATCTGCGCCCATTTCTTCGGCCACTTGTGCAATCACTTCAGCCGGAGCGCCAATCTTGGCGAGTTCTTCGGCAGCCATCTTGGCCTTTTTCAGAATCTTACGAGCAGGCTTAAAGGCTTTTTCGCTTTCATCCTTGTAGTAATCCTGAAGTGCGTCGCGGCTGACGAGGCGGCTGGCACGAGCAGGCAGGGGAGCCTGTACGTTGAGCAAAACGATTTGCGGTTCCGTACCGATCAAAGTCGTACGGCTGGCCACGAAAGCTACAGCGTTGTCACTGTAAACACTGCCATCTACGGGAATCAGGATTTTCATAAAACATCCTTTAAATTTATTAGAGAGAATCAAATCGGGCACGGGCTAAACATCGGCCCGAACGGCCGTTCAAGCGCACAGGCTTGAACACACCCCGGGCGCGAAGAATATTTAGCAAATTAGTTTTATGCGAAATCGCCTTCATTGCCCTAACTTCCACTTTAGCGCTATTTGGTGGTAAGCGCTAGCCCCTTGACTGCATAATGTGTCTTTAGTCAAACAAAATTTGACGCGATGTAAGCAAAACTACAGTTAAAACGCCCAAATTGTGGGGATTGTTTGGCAGTCCTCTGAAAAAGGTCGCTAGGAAATTTCGTCGATTGTGAGTACCATAAGGCACAATTTGAAAGCGTGTACTTTCTCAAAAGTCGCACGATAGTAGTACGTGAGCCTCTTTTAGGCGCACCATTTTTAGGAAAGATCGATTGAATACTTCAGATACGAGACGCTTTGGTGGCATCAGTCGCCTGTTTGGCCCCGAAGGTTTTGAGAAACTTGCTCAAGCGAGCGTCACAATTGTGGGAGTCGGCGGAGTCGGCAGCTGGGTGGCCGAAGCCATTGCTCGCACGGCCGTTGGCACCATTACAATTATCGATGGTGACACTGTCGAAGAAAGTAATACCAACCGTCAGATGCCTGCGATGGACGGCGCCTACGGGCGCTACAAAGTTGATGTTTTGTCCGAGCGCTTAAGAAAAATTAATCCCAATGCACGGATTAACGCATTGTCGGTTTTTATCAATCAAGACAATTTCGATGACGTCATTGATCGTTGTGACGTGTTAATCGATTGCATCGATTCGCTTTCTGCCAAAGCGCTGCTTTTAGCCCGTGGCAAAGAAAAAGCCCCGGTGGTGCTCACTAGTGGCGGTGCAGGCGGCAAAGTCAATGCGTCTTTAGTGAGTGTCGCTGATATTGCGCACGTTGAAGGTGATGCCTTAATTGCTGCACTTCGCTCACAACTTCGGAAAAAATACGGTTTTGCTAAGGGATCGGCCTCAGGCAAAAAAGCAACGCCTTTAGGGATTACAGCAGTCTATAGTCGAGAGCCTGTCAGGCCGAGTCAAGATGAAGGGGAAGGGTTCGGAGTTTTTATGGCCGTAACCGCAACTTTCGCGATGCGACTAGTGCAATTGGCTGTTGAAGGAATACTTTGCGAGCAGAAAAAGCAAGCGTAAAATCGCGACTGAACGCTCATTCAATGTCAATTTTCCTGACATACCGCAAACTTTGGACACAAAAAAGGCCTAAACTGAAATTGAAAAAGGTTGTTAGAAGGAATTTCATATGTATAAAAAGATTCTTGTTCCCATCGACGGTAGTGAATTGTCTTACAAGGCTGTAGCCGGTGCCGCAAGCTTTGCGAAGTCGCTCGGAGCACATGTTTATGTGCTTACTGTCATTGAACCTTATTCCTATACGAATTTGAGCGAGTATCGTCCTGAGAGTATTGAGCAGTACGATCAACGGGTGAAAGATCAAGCTAAAGAATATCTTGATCAGGCATACGAATACTTCCGTCGCGCTCAAGTAGAAGCTGTGACGTGCTCCAAAAAGAGCTTCTCGCCGTCAGAAGCCATCATGGATGTGGCCGAAGAGCTCGGCTGTGACTTGATCTTTATGGCCAGTCACGGTCGCAAAGGGTTGGCTGCAGTGCTTTTGGGCAGTGAAACCCAGAAGGTGTTGACCCACTCGAAGATTCCCGTGATGGTCTATCGCTAGAACACGGTACAATACGTCTGAACAATTTTTCTAAAGCCTCGAATGGCCAAGCACTTGCCCCTCAGGTGCTCGGTGTTCGAGGTGTCGCATTTTTAAAGGATTTATAAACATGGCCGATCTTGACCAAATGAACGCCGCCTTGGACTTAACGACTTTGGTTCGTGAAGAAATTATCACGGACCGTAAAGTGGGTTCCATTCGAGTGTTAACGCCCATCACGGCCGACGGTGCTCGCGATGAATCCCGTGCCGTTGTCTACTTGGGCGAAACCCAAATCATGACTCAAATGGGTCCGTTGCCGATTAACTTTGAAATTAAGGCCGCAACGCTTAAAGAGGCTGTTGAAGCTTATGGCGAAGCCGCCAAGGCCGGTGTTGCCGAAACGATCGCCAAGCTCGAAGAAATGCGTCGCGAAGCCGCAAGTAAGATCGTCACGCCGGGCGATGCCGGTTTTGCCGCTACCGCCAACAAGATTCAAATGCCCTAATTAAGGACTTCATTGACAGTGGCCGTCCCTTTTACTCGATCACAACTTCAAGAGCTACCCACCGAACTTTTACGTGAAGGTCGATTCGGGCATGCGCGTGTCAGTTGTGTTGAGTGTGACGGACGGCGCTGGACTGTGAAGGATTTCTCACCTCGTCATCTTCTCGTTCGTTTGTTTTGGGGCACTTGTGTACTTGCCCGCGAACTCAAAATCTTGAATCGTCTCAAAGGTATTGATGGTATAGCTGAAGAAGCTTTTCGCATCGATCGGTATGCCATTGCCATTGAGTACAAAGAAGGTGAAAGACTTATTTATACCGATGAGTCACTGCGCACGAAGGCACTTTTTTTAGAAATGGAAGCACTCTTAAAACAAGTGCATCAAAAAGGCGTTGTGCACCTGGATACGCGCGGGTGGAGCAATTGGTTGTTGTCGCCTGAAGGCAAACCCGTTTTGATTGATTTTCAAACGGGACTGGTGACCGACTACTTACCCAAGCGAATTCGTTATATTCTCGAATTGATTGATTTGAGCGGAGTTTACAAAAAGTGGTTGATTTGGTGCCCCGAGAGCATCGATGAGAGGCGCCGCAAACTTTATTTACTCGCCCTGAAGTGGAGTCACTTCTGGGTCATTAACCAAAGGTAATTTTTGTAGGATACCGAACCTTATGGCTCAGTATGTATTTACGATGAATCGGGTGGGCAAGATTGTTCCGCCCAAGCGTCAAATTTTGAAAGACATTTCGTTGTCGTTTTTCCCGGGTGCCAAAATCGGCGTTTTGGGGTTAAACGGCGCGGGTAAGTCAACGCTATTGAAAATTATGGCAGGCGTTGATACCGACATCGAAGGCGAAGCCTTGCCGATGCCCGGCATCAAAATCGGTTACTTACCGCAAGAGCCGCAACTGAATCCTGAGCACACGGTGCGTGAAGCTGTGGAAGAAGGAATGAGCGAAATTCTCAACGCGCAAAAGCGTCTTGAGGAAGTTTATGCGGCCTATGCTGAGCCTGATGCCGATTTCGATGCGCTCGCAGCTGAACAAGCTGAGCTTGAAGCCATTATTAATGCGGCCGGTACCAATGCCGAGACTCAAATGGAAATTGCTGCCGATGCGCTTCGCTTGCCTGCTTGGGAAGCCAAGATTGAGCATCTCTCGGGCGGTGAAAAACGTCGAGTCGCATTGTGCCGTTTACTGCTCTCCAATCCCGATATGTTGCTGTTGGACGAACCGACTAACCACTTGGATGCTGAAAGTGTGGAGTGGCTGGAGCAGTTCTTGCACCGCTTCCCCGGTACGGTGGTGGCTGTCACGCACGACCGTTACTTCTTAGACAATGCCGCTGAGTGGATTTTGGAATTAGACCGCGGCGAAGGCATTCCCTGGAAGGGCAACTATTCTTCGTGGTTGGATCAAAAAGAAAAGCGTCTTGAAATTGAAAAGCGTCAGGAAGACGCTCGCATGAAGGCCATTAAACACGAACTTGAATGGGTTCGTCAAAATGCCAAGGGCCGTCAAGCTAAGAGTAAAGCCCGCTTGGCTCGCTTTGAAGAAATGTCGAGCTACGAATATCAAGCCCGTAACGAAACCAATGAAATCTTCATTCCTGTCGCGGAGCGCTTAGGCAATAACGTCATCGAGTTTAAGTCCGTGAGCAAAGGCTTTGGTGATCGTCTTTTGATTGAAGACTTAAGCTTTAAGATTCCGCCCGGTGCTATCGTTGGTGTCATCGGGCCGAACGGCGCTGGTAAGTCGACGCTCTTTAAGATGATTTTGGGCAAAGAAAAGCCAGATTCGGGTGAAATCGAAATCGGTCAAACCGTAAAGATCAGCGCCGTTGACCAAATGCGTGATTCGTTGCCCAATGACAAGACCGCTTGGGAAGCCATCAGCGACGGTCAAGACATTTTGCAAGTGGGTAAATTCTCTATGCCTTCCCGTGCGTATCTTGGTCGCTTTAACTTTAAGGGCGGGGATCAACAAAAGATTGTCGGCACGCTCTCGGGCGGTGAGCGCGGTCGTTTACACTTGGCAAAGACCTTGCTTGCGGGCGGCAACGTGCTTTTGTTAGACGAACCCTCTAACGACCTTGACGTTGAAACGCTTCGTGCCCTGGAAGATGCGCTTTTGGAATTTGCCGGTTGTGCTTTGGTCACCTCTCACGATCGCTGGTTCTTAGACCGTATCGCTACGCACATTTTGGCCTTTGAAGGCGACTCCAAAGTGGTCTTCTTTGACGGTAATTACACCGAGTACGAAGCAGACAAACGCCGCCGTTTGGGTGATGAAGCCGCTCAACCGCATCGTTTGCGCTTTAAACCCTTGAAGCGTTAATACTCGTTTCAAAGTCAACCAAAACAAAACGCCACCGAGTTTGGTGGCGTTTTTGCAGAAGTTGTGACCTTATCGTGGCCGTATGAAATGGATGACTTGTTCGGGTGCTTGGCCGCCGTGAGAAGCGTCTGAACTGCAACCAGAACATATTGAAGTGGATTGAGCGTTGCAGAATCCGCAACCTGAGGTCAGTTTTTTCGAAAAAATCCGTTTGAGCGCAAAGAAAAACGCGACGCCAACCAATCCGAGCAAAATCCAACTGATCGTATTCACAGCAGCCTCCTCAGTTTAGAACCCAAGTAGCGTGCCGATTAAAAAGACAAGTGCCGCAAAGACCCAAGCTACGGCACATTGCCCGAAGGCCACAGCCACGGCCCAAAGGCCGCCCAACTCGCGACGAATCGTGGCAATGGCGGCTACGCACGGGGTGTAGAGCAAACAAAACACCAAGAGCGAGAACACTTTCAAGGGTGTCAATGCCGCAAGAATGGCTTCAGTCGAGCCAAAAAGGACGCTGACAGTACTGACGACACTTTCTTTAGCCATAAAGCCTGCGATCAAGGCCGTCGTGACGCGCCAATCATCAAAACCCAACGGAGCAAACAACGGGCTTATCCAACCGGCTAACATTGCGAGAATACTCGCGTGAGAGTCTTCCACCATATTGAAGTGAAGGTCAAAGCTTTGTAAGAACCAAATCACAATCGTGGCCACAAAGATCACCGTGAAAGCGCGCTGCAAGAAGTCTTTGGCCTTTTCCCACAAAAGTAGCAATACGTTTTTTGCTCCGGGCAGACGATAGTTCGGTAACTCCATCACAAAGGGTACCGCTTCGCCTTTAAACGCAAACGCACGAAGTGCAAATGCAACAAGCACGGCGCAGACTATGCCTAAAAGGTAAAGCGTAATCATCACAAGAGCGCCTTCATGCGGGAAAAAGGCGGCGGTGAAAAACGCATAAATGGGCAGTTTTGCAGAGCAACTCATAAAGGGCGTCAGCAAAATCGTCATCTTGCGGTCGCGCTCCGAGGGCAGTGTACGACTAGCCATAATGCCCGGCACCGAGCAACCGAACCCGATTAACATCGGCACGATGCTTCGACCCGAAAGCCCCATCTTTCTGAGTATCGTATCCATCACAAAGGCCACACGGGCCATATAGCCACTGTCTTCCAAGAACGATAGGAAGAAAAAGAGCACCACAATCGTTGGAATAAAACTTAAAACGCTGCCCACACCATTGAATACCGCATCGATGATGAGAGAATGTACGCTTTCGTTAACATTGTTGGCAGTTAGCCACGCATCGGTGCTTTCTGTAATTGCCGTAATGATGGCATCAAGCCCGTCACTTAACCAGACGCCCACAACGTTAAAGGTGAGCCAGAAGATGAGCGCCATAATGGCAATAAAGGCCGGAATGGCGGTGTATTTTCCGGTGAGCACCGAGTCAATCATGAGACTGCGGATGTGTTCTCGGCTGATTTTCGGGTGAACAACGGCTTGGCGGCAGACTTTGTCAATAAAGCGAAAACGCATGTCAGCCATGGCTGAAGAGCGATCCAAACCGCGTTCGGCTTGCATCTGTTTGACCATGTGCGCAATGGTTCTTTCTTCGTTGACATCAAGTGCGAGTTGTTTAAGGATCAATTCATCGCCTTCAATCACTTTGGCGGCGGCAAATCGTACGGGGATGCCCGCAGCATGTGCATGGTCTTCAATAATGTGCATGATGCCGTGTAAACACCGGTGCACCGGTGCACCGATTCCGTTCGGTTCACAGAAGTCTTGCACGGTGGGCTTTTCTTGGAACTTTGCCACGTGCAAAGCATGATCAATGAGTTCGCCAATCCCTTCATTTCTGGCCGCAGAAATAGGAACAACGGGCATGCCGAGCATGGATTCCATCTCGTTGATGCGAATCGAGCCACCGTTGGCTGCCACTTCGTCCATCATGTTTAAAGCCAGCACCATCGGAATGCCCAATTCCATCAATTGCATGGTGAGATAGAGATTGCGCTCGAGATTAGTCGCATCGACAATATTGATGATGGCTTTGGGGTGCTCTTTGAGAATAAATTCTCGGGAGACAATTTCTTCGTTACTGTAAGGCGAGAGGGAATAAATGCCGGGCAAGTCCGTGACTTGCGTATTTTTTATGCCTAATACCGCCCCGTCTTTTCGGTCAACGGTGACGCCGGGGAAATTGCCTACGTGTTGATTGGCACCGGTTAGGCGGTTAAAAAGAGTCGTTTTCCCACAGTTTTGATTGCCGACCAAGGCAAAGGTCAAAAGTTCGGAGTCGGGTAGCGGTTGCTCTTGCGTTTTATCGTGATACTTGCCACCTTCGCCCAGTCCGGGGTGTGAGATGCTTTCGGTAACTGAGGTGTGTTCGAGCTCTGTAGGTTCATTATCGCGAAAGTCTGTGACGATGATTTCACTGGCCTCAGACTGACGAAGCGTTAATTCATAGCTTCTGACTCGCACTTCGATCGGATCGCCCAACGGTGCTCGTTTGACCATGGTGACGGCTGTGCCGGTGACAAGCCCCATGTCAAGTAGATGCTGGCGTAGCGCTCCTGTGCCGCCTACGGAGTCAATTGTGGCGGTTTGCCCGATCGGTAAGTCATTCAGTGTGGTCATGAAAATAATGCAACGAACTCAAAAACAAACTTCGTATTGTAGAACAAATAGATGGCTCTGAAAGAAGGAGATGCAGGTAACGTGAGCTAAAATGCGGTGATACTCAGTATGTTTGGAGAAGACCGTTGCCTGAATCGCCCAAAGAACCCACGATTGTCCCTGCGCAAGTGTCGCTTGAAGACGGGCATGCCTTTGCGCCTGCTTTTGGCGACATCTATGCGACGCGAAGCGGTGCTTACGGGCAGGCAATGGCCGTGTTTTTGGCCGACGGGGCTGTCTGTGAGCGCTGGCAACAAAAAGCGCAATTTACGATTTTAGAAAACGGGTTCGGCCTGGGGACGAACTTTCTGGCAACGCTTGCCGCTTGGAGGAAAGCGCCGGGGCAATGTAAAAGGTTGGATTATGTTTCCATTGAGCGTTATCCTGTCTCAGCTCAAGAACTTGTGCAGTTTGCCACTCCCGAACTCGCCCAAGAAGCCCATGAATTATCCGCTCAGTGGCCGGATTGTTTGCCGGGTTTTCACACCCTGTATTTTGATGAAGGACGCGTGCGTTTAACGCTCGTTTTTCATGATTCAGAGTTCATTGCTCCCAAATTACACCTCAGATACGATGCGCTTTTCTTGGACGGCTTTTCGCCTGCGAAAAACCCTCAGATGTGGTCCGAGAAACTTTTACGAACCCTTGCGCGTTATGCCTCAGAGGGCGCCACGGTGAGCACATGGTGCACGAGAGGCAGCGTTCGAGACGTCTTATCTTCAGCCGGTTTTTCCATTGAGAAGAAGAAAGGTTTCGGGCAAAAAAGAGAGCGCCTTTGGGGCGTGATGACTGCTAAGCGCAATAAAGAGACTTTACGTCAGGTTAAAGACGTCGTTGTTGTCGGTGCGGGACTTGCAGGTGCTAATGTTGCCTATCAATTGGCTCAAGCCGGAGTACGTGTACGCGTTGTCGATGAGGCAGTTGTGCCAGGCGCCGGGGCCAGTGCTTTGTGTTGGGGTATTTTGCATCCGCACTACAGTCGTGATGACAATTTACTTTCTCGTTTATCTCGAGAAGGTTTTTTGGCAACGCGGTCGTTGATCGACATTCTTGAGGCAAAAACGGGAAAGACGCTGTTTTCTCCCACAGGTTGCCTGCAAATGGCTCACTCCGATGAGATCTATAAGAGTTGGTGTGACGCCCGAGGAAAAAATCTTCCCTTTGCGTTACCGGCCACCTACGCTGGACTTTTAGATGCTAAGTTAGCTAGTCTTGTAGCTGGACTCGAATTGCGACGTGGAGGGTGGCTTTTTCACAAAGCCGGCATGGTTCGCGCGGGCGCTTTTTGTCGCACATTAATGGAAGTAGCTGCGGTTCCCTATCGCGGCAATACGTCGGTTGTTGCTGTTCAGAAGACCCAGGCTGGGTGGCTACTTAGAGGCGCCATGGGCGAAGTCATTGATGAGGCCGAGGACGTTGTGATCTGTGCGGCCAATCACTGTGCGCAATTGGCTCATTCACCGCATTTGGGACTGGAGCCGTTACCCGGTCGCATCACGCTTCTTCGAGACATTGATCTAGAGGGCCTCAAGATGCCCGTAAGCGGTGAAGGTTACATAACTCGGATGGATGATGGCTACGTTTCAGTGGGCGCTACTTATGAATTGCCTGCTACAGAACCGTGGGAAGAAACTGCCGCGCATGAAGACAATCTGCAAAAGCTCTCTTCGCTATTGATTGAACCGACCGATGTAGTTGTGACGGGAAGCTATCAAGGCGTGCGTGCAGCAGGTCTCGGCCGCCTTCCTGCCGTGGGTCCAGCGTGCGACGAAGCTGCATGGTTAGAAGCGCATAAAGCACAACCTTCTCGCTTTGATTTCTCCGGCATGGAGCAAAAAGGTCTTTGGGTGTGTGCAGGTTTAGGTTCTCGCGGATTGAGCTTTTCGGCTCGCTCGGCGGAAATCCTCGTATCGTTGATGACTACAGCATCCGTTCCTGCCGATAAGTCTCTTCTGCAGGCTCTCTCACCTGAGCGAGGCGTGCGCGCCTATGCTCGACGATTGGAGGTTTGAATGAAATACCCTATTGCTATAGAAGTGGATGATGAAACACATGCATACGGCGTTGTTGTGCCTGACTTGCCAGGTTGCTATTCTGCTGGTGACACACTTGATCTTGCATACGAAAATGCAAAGGAAGCCATTGCCGGTTGGATTGAAGTCGAACTTGACGATGGTCATGAGATCCCATTACCTTCGAAATTAGAGGATATCGCAAAGCAAGAGGATTTCAAAGGTTGGATTTTGGGTATCGTAGAAGTTCCCGATGACTTTTTGTCAGAAAAGACTCATCGCATTAGCATGACCAACGACGACCAATTTTATGCTGGCCGATAAGTTGTTACGCGCTCTCGCCTAAATAGGGTACTCGTGCGTATGCTCGCAACCAAAGAAAAACAGGCAAAAAGCAGTAGCGCTTTTTGCCTGTTAATGACAGTCCAATTTTCTGACTAACTGTTTGATGCTTCAGTCAATCGGCCCTTAACCACTTCAACGACCAAATCATGGCGCTCGATAATCGAGGCTTGAGGCTCTTTATCCATCAAGCTCACTACGAAGATGGCAATGCTTGCGAAGACAAAGCCCGGCAGGATTTCATAAAGCCCGAACCAAGCAAAGTGATTCCACACCAAGACTGTGACGGCACCGGTAATCATGCCGGCCAATGCACCGTTTCGAGTCATGCGTTTCCACCAAAGCGAAATCAAAATCACGGGACCGAACGCGGCACCAAAACCTGCCCATGCATAAGAGACAAGCGAGAAGACTAAGCTTTCGGGGTCACTGGCCAACCAAATGGCCAAAATGGAAATGGCCAACACCATTGAACGACCGAACCAAATGAGTTCGCGTTGCGAGGCTTGGGGACGGATGAAGGTGCGATAGAAGTCTTCGGTCAAAGTCGAAGAACACACCAACAATTGGCACGACAAAGTACTCATGACCGCAGCCAGAATCGCAGACATTAAAAGACCGGCGATCCACGGGTTAAACAAAAGCGACGTGAGCACAATAAAGACGCGTTCGTTATTGGCATGCACGGGGCCGGCTAACTCGGGGTGCAAGGCAAAGTAGGCCGCACCGAAAAAGCCGACAAAGATGGCACCGGCCAAGCAGAAAATCATCCACATTGTGCCAACGCGGCGGGCACGGGGCACCAAGCGAATGCTACGAATAGCCATAAAGCGCACAAGAATGTGCGGTTGGCCGAAGTAACCTAACCCCCAGGCAAGCAAACTGATGATCCCCACTAACGTTTGTCCGTGCAAAATGTCCACCATGTTGGGACTGATTTTGCGAACTTCTTCCGTGGCTGCCGCAAGGCCCCCTGCGTCCATCATCACAGCAATCGGAGTGACGACAAGCGCCACACACATAATGGCCGCTTGAATACAATCGGTCCAAGATACCGCCAGAAAACCGCCGATAAAAACGTAGGCGATGGTCACAACGGCGCCGACAATCAAAGCGGTTTGATAGGGCATATCAAACGTATTTTCAAAAAGACGGGCACCGGCCACAACGCCTGAAGCGCAGTAAATCGTAAAGAAGATGAGAATGACAATGGCGGCAGTAATTCTCAAATAGTGGTTTTTATCTTCAAAGCGTTGTGTGAAGTAATCGGGCAGCGTCAGTGAATTGCGGGCTTTTTCCGTATAGATACGAAGTCGGGGAGCGACTAAACACCAGTTAATCCAAGCTCCAACCGTCAACCCGATGGCAATCCAGCTTTGTGAGATACCGAGCAAAAATACCGAGCCCGGCACGCCCATCAAAAGCCAGCCGCTCATGTCAGAAGCGCCCACTGAGAGGGCGGTAACGACACCCCCTAAGCTTCTTCCGCCCAAAATATAATCGGCGTAATTACGTGTGTAGTAGTAGGCGAAAAAGCCCACGCCTAGCATCACAACGAGATAGCCGATGAAAGTAATGGCAGTAGGATTCGAAAACATATCAATTCTTTTTCAATTTAAGCGTTTTTACCGCAACATTGTTTGTACTTTTTACCCGAACCGCAGGGGCAAGGATCATTGCGACCGATTTTGGTCGTGTTGCGAACCGGAACCTTTGGGCAATTCAAGCGTGCAATTTCCAGCACGCCCTTCATCATGGTGACCATGCCCTGCTCAAGCGAATTCACAGGCGTGGTCTCTTCGATCGCTTTGCGGATAGCTGCTTGCTCGGCGAAATCCTCATCTTCAGGATCGAGCTCAAGGAAGCGGTGAATGTGGCAAAGCGCAGCTTCCACGTCATCGGTCACGCTCACGCGGTCTTCGAACTGAGCCAGCGCGTTATAAAAACCCGTGGCCCATGGTGTTAGGGCAGCGAGACCGTCTTTGCCGGTGATGGGTTTGCCAGCCTCGTCTTCAAGCGGAAAGATGATCGGATTGTAGAACTCACGCTTGGCCTGAAAGGCTCGAATTTCCCGCAAGCGCTGAAAAATTAACGTGTGCACGGTCTCAGGTTCGTCAATCGTGACTTCAGTGCCGGCTTCGTTAAAGATATACGGATACCAAACAGACTCATCTTCCGGGGCTGGGTTCAGAAGTGCTACGGCAGACAGATAGCCATCGAGCATACTGACATCAAACGTGTCATCAAGGCTCGAGGAGGTGGCCAGCAGCTCATCGAGACGGTTGATATCCTCGTCATTGAGAGGACGGAAGTTTTCAGACATGTCGGTTCTCCGAAACTAAAAGCGCCGCTTCATTGAGAGCGGCGCCTGAAGAAAGAAACAAATACTCAGCAGACGCCTACCGTTCATGCGGTTGCGGTTCGGTAGGCTGAGAAGCTAAGGCGTTATCACACAAAGCGATCAGAGAGTCAATATCGGCTTTGGTGCGGTTCATTTCTTCAACGGCACGGTTCATTTCTTCGACCGCTTGGCGTTGAAGCAAATTTTCATACGCAATGCGCAAGGCGGCAAGCACTGCCACCGAGTCCGGGGCGAGGACGCGGCCAGGTTGGTGAATCTCTTGCATCTTACTCTCAACGAGCTGTGCGCAAGTGATCAAATTGGCCTCTTCCTCAGGGGCGACCGATAAACGATAGTCGCGCCCCATAATGGTAATGGTGATGGTTTTACGCCCGGTCATACACACACCACCTCATTAGAAGTTCATGGCAGGTGTGTCGTCCGAGTTGCTCTGTTGCGCCTTTTCAATCGAGCGAATAAGAGCATCCAGGCGTTCGATCGCTTGTTGGGTTTCAGCCTTAGACAAACCGGCATCGTTGTCACGTTGGATGAGCTCGGCTTGCAACTGTTCGTTTTGAGCACGCAAATCATTGACTTCTTGAATCAATGCACGGACACGATCGGCCAACAGTTCTAATTTTTCTTGCATTTTCTATTCAATCCTTTGCAGTTTATTGGGCAGCTTGCTGCACATCTTCTTGTGCTGCGGTTTCGTAATCGACAACCGTCAGGTCATTGCTCTCGACATGGAATTCTTCCTCAGTGCCGAGAATGATTTGGTCAGCTAACGTTTCCTCAGGCATGGGCGTAAATTCGTAGCGCGACAGACGACCGGTATCGTCAAAGTACACCGTCAAACGTCGATGTTCGGGGTCACCAAACCGAGGATTCATGTAGTAGACATAGTCCCAACGGTTTTGGTGGAACATGTCACGTAAAAGCGGCACTCCAAGCAGGAATTGCACTTGTTGTTGAGTCATTCCCAAGTGCAGTTGATCAACCATTTCTTTGGTGATCAGGTTTCCTTGGTGCGTTGTGGGGCGATACGGCTTAATAACGGATGTGATCGCCTCGGTGGGTTGCCACCATTCAGAGAAGCTGTCCCACTGGGATTTCATTTGCGCACAACCGCTCAAAGCCAGTGTGCCACAAAGCGCTCCTGTCAGAAGAAATTTCTTGTACATAAAAAATCGTCAGGGTAATTTTTCACTGATCTCCCAATAATAAACTAAATGAGTCCGATTCAGGGAGAAATTTTGCGCACAATGTTAATATTACGGGTATTGTTTTTTCGTCCGACTCGGGCGATCGGTGTATACGATTGATTTGTATCGAGGGTAAGCAATTGAGTAGCGACTATAACAACCTGAAAAGTCTTGGACTGAAGGTCACAGCACCGCGTATGCGCATTCTTGCGCTTTTTCAAAAGGCTGCAGCGACTGAAAAACGTCACTTGACGGCCGATGAAGTTTTCTCCTTATTAAAGGACGAAGGCGAAGATGTAGGTTTGGCTACGGTTTACCGCGTGCTCACGCAGTTTGAAGTGGCAGGCCTCTTGCGCCGCCATCATTTCGATACTGAAAGCGCCTCCTATGAGTTAGGCGAGCCCGAGCACCATGATCACCTCGTGTGTGTGGAATGCGGCAAGATTGAAGAATTCGTTGATGTTGATATTGAACGTCGACAAAAAGAAATCGCCGATCGCTTCGGCTATTCGCTCGATCACCACACGTTGTGTTTGTACGGTACTTGCAAAGAATGCCGCGAAAAAGCTAAAGACAAGGGTTAAAAACGCTAGATACAAAGCATAAGCGTCGCAGTGTTAGAAAACTTGCGGTGCTTTTTTTCGTTAATACACAAGCACATTAAAGTCTAAAGTTGGAGGCGCGCTCAAGCAATTCTGCGGCACTCGCGCGACCTTTCTCCGTCACGGCAGAGCCCGAGAGCATCCGAGCCAGTTCATTGACGCGCTCTTTGGTATCTAGAGATTTCATTCGAGAAACTGTTGCGCCTTTTTCATCAACTTTGTAGACATGCCAGTGATGGGTACCGTAGCTTGCCACTTGCGGCAAGTGCGTGACGCACATGACCTGTCGGTCTTGAGCCAAGGTCTTTAAAAGTTTCCCGACAACATCGGCAACTGATCCACCGATACCGGCATCGACTTCATCAAAAATCAGAGTATCCACAGGTGTGGCATTGCTCGTGATGACGGCAATGGCTAGGCTGATACGCGAGAGTTCTCCGCCGGAGGCAACTTTTGCCAAGGCTCGTCTTTGAACGCCTGTGTGGCCGGCAACCTCAAATTCACAGCGTTCAAGTCCCCAGCCCGTGGGTTGTGTTTCATGCAACGCCACATTAAAACTGCCGCCTTTCATAGCAAGGCCTTGCATGGCTTCGGTGACTTTTCGACTGAGTTCATCAGCAGCTGCCCAACGCTTCTTACTTAACGCTTGAGCGGCTTTGAGATAGGCACTGTGAGCGCGCTTTTCTTCTTTAGAGAGCGCCTCTAAGTCAAGCCCATCTTGAAGCGTTTTGAGTTTTTCGGTTGTTTCGGCAAGTTTCAGATAAAGCTCTTCGGGTAGCACATGGAATTTACGTGCAGCATTAAAGTAAAGCGAAACACGTTCATCGACTTCTTCGAAGCGGCTTTCATCCAAATCGGTTCGGTCTCGATAGTGCTCAAGATCGCGCACGGCGTCTTGCAAAATAGCTTGTGCTTCAGAAAACTGAGCAGCAATCTCGCCGAGCTTTTCATCGTATTCGGCCAGGTTTTCAAGGCGTAAGGCGTGTCGCGATAACGTATCTAAGGCACTGTTGTTTGCGCGGCTTAAATCATAAACGGCCCCGTCAACGCTTTCGATGATATCGTGAGCGTTACCCAATCGTTTGTGTTCAGCGTTTAATGTCTCCCATTCATCTTTTTGTGGAGCAATGGCTGAGAGCTCTTCATGAACCCATGAGAGGCGTTCAGCCTCATCGGCCAATTTTGCCGCTTCATCTTTTGCTTTTTGAAGGACAACGACCGCATTTTGCCAAGTGGAGTACGTCGATTTAACCGCGGCAAGTTCTTTGCGATAGCCGCCGTATTCATCCAGTAGCGCAAGTTGCCCTTGAGGTTTCAGAAGAGACTGTTGAGCATTTTGTCCGTGAATGTCTAAAAGCTGCTCGCCCAACTCTCGAAGCTGTGAGGCACCGGCCGCTACTCCGTTAATCCAAGCACGAGAACGACCGTTTTTGTCAATGATGCGGCGAATAATGACGCTGGACTCCAACAGATCTTCGTCTCCCATCATGGCTTGCTCGCGAAGATAGAGAGCCGTTTTGGGATTGACTTCAAAAATGGCGGTAATTTCAGTACTCGTTGCGCCTTCACGGATAACACCCGTATCGGCCCGAGCACCTAAAACAAGCTGCAACGCATCGATCAAAATAGATTTGCCGGCACCGGTTTCCCCCGTGAGCACTGTCAGACCCTCGGCAAGTTCCACCGAGAGCTCTTTTACAATCACAAAATCTTTTAAGCTCAGATGAGTCAGCATGTTTACTCCGGTTAGCCTTCTTTAATCGGCACTTGAGGATTGTTGTCCGTAGGCATCAAGTTCCAATAAAGCTTTTCGCGCAACGTGCGATAGTGATTATGGTCACTCGGATGAAGGATTGTAAAGCTACGCGCCATACTGCTGATGCGAAGCGTATCGCCTTTTTTCATCGGCACGAAATCTTGCATGTCGCAATAAATAGAGGCTTCGCGAGCGGCAATGAGCGTAATGTCGATGGTGCTTGTGGCCGGCAACACAATCGGTCGGTTCGTTAATGTGTGAGGGGCAACGGGAACCAACACCATGGCGCTTAAAGCGGGGTGCAGGATGGGGCCACCTGCGGCCATGGCGTAAGCCGTTGATCCGGTTGCGGTGGAGACAATGACGCCGTCGGCGCGTTGTGTGGCCATCGGACAGCCATCAACCGTGACATTAAATTCCACCATAGAGCCCGTGCGGCCGTGAGTGATGCCGGCATCGTTCACAGCTGTGCCTTCAAAAATCTTTTCTCCGGCCCGATAGAGCTTAACGTCAAGCATGGCGCGGGAGTCGGTGACGTAGTCACCTGCCAAAAGCCTGGGAAGCTTCTCAGCCATGTCTTTGACCGTCAGATCGGTAACAAAGCCGAGACGGCCGGCATTAATGGCGATGACGGGTAATTGAAAGCGGCGCATGCGACGGGCAATACCGAGCGTTGTTCCATCACCACCCAAGATGATGATGATATCGGCTCGCTCGCCGAGTTCTTCTAACGTATAGCCGCGCGCACCGGCAATGTGAGCCGCCGTACTTTCTTCCAAAAGCACTTCCATATTTTGTGCTTTGAGAATCGACAACAGTTGCTCCAAGGCCTGCGTCATCGGTTCGGAGCGTTTCACGAAAACGGCAGCAGTTTTAAATTCACACATATTGAGTTATTAAAAATTCAACAACTAACGGCATTATCGACAAAAATTCGGGCGGTCGCAATCGCGCCGCCCGTTAGCGTTCAGTTCTATTGAAAGAAGTCGCTTTATTCTTCCACTTCAGTGCTCATGGCCACGCAGTGGAAACCAGCGTCAGCGTGAATCACTTCACCAGTAATGGCCGTGGAGAGGTCAGAGAGAAGGAAGGCACCTAAGTTGCCCACTTCGTCAATCGTCACCGTACGGCGCATCGGCGTATTGGCTTCCATGTAGCGAAGCATCTTGGAGAAGCCTTGAATGCCGGCGGCGGCCAACGTCTTGATGGGGCCGGCGGAAATGGCGTTACAACGTATACCTTTGGGACCGATGCTTGCGGCAATGTAGCGCGTAGAGGCTTCAAGAGCGGCTTTACAGAGACCCATCGTGTTGTAGTTGGGCACCACACGTTCGCCACCCAAGTAGGTGAGCGTGACAAAAGAGCCGTTACGGCCTTCCATCAAAGGCATAGCAGCGCGTGCAACGGCCGGGAAGGAGTAAGCGGAAATGTCCATTGCCGTGTGGAATGCATCACGGGTGCAACCTTCAAGGAAGTCGCCGGCAATGGCTTCACGCGGAGCAAAGCCGATCGAGTGCACGACACCGTCAAGACAACCCCAACGTTCTTTGATTTGAGCGAAGGTGTTTTCGATTTGCTCGTCTTTGCTCACGTCCATTTGGCAAACGAAGTCAGAACCGAACTCCGCGGCAAAGCCTTTGATGCGATCGGCAAAGCGGTCGTTGGCGTAAGAGAAAGCCAATTCAGCGCCTTCACGATGGCAGGCCTTAGCAATACCATAAGCGATGGAGCGGTTCGAGACGATACCGGTGATCAGAATTTTTTTACCTTGAAGGAAACCCATAAGAGCCTCATGCTTAAGAAATTGATTATTAATCTAGGGATTGTATCGGATTTGTCGGTGAGCCACCAAGCCTAGAGTCCCGTAAAAAAGTTAATGCGGAATGACAAGTCGTTGCCCTTGGCGAAGGGTTTGCGAGGTCAATTCATTTTCATCAATGATGGCACTGACTTTTGTTTTGTAACGGTTGGCGATCGTGTAGAGCGTATCGCCGGGTTTGACTCGGTAGACCGTTTTAATAATGCGCGTGCGTTCGACTTCGTGAATCGTTAACCGAAGTCGTTGGCCGATTTTTAGTCGATCGCTCTTTAGGCGATTGTCACGTCGGACGGCAGAAGCCTTAACGCCGAATCGTTTGGCAATGCCCGAAATCGTATCGCCTGAGCGAACTCGATACGTGATGCGACGCGTGGTGGGCAGGGGTGTCAATCGCATCGAAGAGTCTTTTTCCGAAATGGCGATGTCACCGCTGTCGGGATTTTTCACCAAAAGGGTACTGCCGACGATGACGGAACGCTTGGGCGGAATTTTATTAGCGGCACGTAACTCGTCTTCGGTCATGTTAAAGCGTTTAGCCACTTTAGCGAGCGTATCGCCTTTTTTAACCTTATAAGTATCCCAGTTGGAAAGCGGTTTACCCGTAGCTTGCCAATTAATGAGGTTGGAGACAAATGCATCGGCTTTGTCGGCCGGAATTAAAATGGAGCCTTCGTGTGCCGCGACAATGACAGGACGGCTATAGCTCGGATTTAAGAGTCTGAGCTCGGTAATGTCCGTTTCAGCCAATTGTGCAGCCGTTTCCAAGTCCAAGTCACGGTCTTTGTTGACTTTAACAAAATAGGGTTCGTTCGCAATCTCGGGCAACTTTAACCCATAGTCTTCGGGCTTATCGATAAGTTTTTTGATCGCCAAGAGTTTGGGCACATAGCGGCGAGTCTCTTGGGGCAAATTAAGACTTAAGTAATCGGTGGGCAGTCCCTTTTTCTCATTGGCGGCGATGGCGCGACGGATGCTGCCTTGACCGAGATTGTAGGCAGCAAGTGCCAAATGCCAGTCGCCAAACTGTGCATAAAGCGACTGCAGGTAATTTAACGCTGCACGGGTACTTTCTACAATGTCGAGTCGATCATCGCGCCAACTCGATTGTCTGAGATCGAAAATGTCACCCGTGGAAGGCAAAAATTGCCACAGGCCTGCGGCTTGAGAGCGAGAGACGGCTTGCGGTTTAAAGGCACTTTCAACAAAGGGTAAAAGTGCAATTTCGGTGGGCATGTCGCGCTTTTCGGTCTCCGAGACAATGAAGTAGAGATACATCCGAGCGCGAAGCGCCATGGCTTCGGTGTAGGGCAGTGCCTGTGTGTAACGTTTAAGTTCTGCATCTACAACGGCTTGAGGCAAATCGGGCACGCCCCAACCTTCACGGATACACTGCCAGATACTGTCACCCGGACTAATACGAACGCGTCTAGCCTCACGAACTTCGACAGCTTTGACAAACTCATCTTCGATCGTGATTTCACCCAACAGGTCTACGTAATTGGACGCGGACACTGTTGTTGTGACGCAAGCGGCAGCAAGCGCAATAAGTCGCTTGAAGTTCAAGGATGATTCCTCTCTCAAATACCTTCGGTCACGGTCGATTGGCCCGAGACGATGGCACGCAGCCCCTCGGTGTCAATGATTTGCACGTGTTTTTGGTTCACGGCAATCAATTGATCGTGCGAAAAACGTGACAATACACGGCTCACGGTCTCTAATTTCAGTCCTAAATAAGAACCGATTTCGGCTCGCGTCATACGCAAGACGAATTCCGAGCGTGAGTAGCCGCGCGATTCAAAACGTTGAGAGAGATTTAAAAGGAAAGCTGCCAAGCGCTCTTCGGCATGCATGGAGCCTAAAAGCAACATCAAACCGTGTTGACGCACGATTTCACGCGACAGCAGCTTTTGGAAATGTAAGTTGTAGTCTTCAATTTCGGAGCAGGCGGCCAAAATGCGTTCGTAGGGAATGACACAGACTTCGGTGTCTTCCAAGGCAATCACGTCGCACGAATGCACTTCATTGGCAATGCCGTCCATGCCGATCATTTCGCCGGACATGTGAAAGTTTGTCACCTGTTCTCGTCCATCGCTGCTCATCACGGAGCTCTTTAAAAAGCCGAGGCGAATGGCATAAATCGCTTCGAATCGGTCACCGGCTCTGAAAAGTGGCTCACCGCGACGGATGCGTCGACGTGCCGAGATCAACTCTTCGAGTCGATCGATATCACGTAAGGATAAACCGAGAGGCACGCAATGCTCGCGCAAATTGCAATGAGAACAGCTCACTCGCAACGAGTTAACGGCAGTAATGGATGGTGACAAGCTGGACATTGTATGTTGATCTTTAAACCGTCAAATGCCAAACCAAAGACACATTCAGCTTCGGGTAATAATTACCGTGCACAATGTCAGCCGTATCGTTGCCTCTGTCAGCTTTTGACTTTAGTCAAAAAATTGTTGGTGGAATGATAACAGAACTTTGAGCTAAAACAAATGTGAAAATAGGTGATTTTATGGTGATCGATCCGAATACGACCGGTGTGCAATTGCCCTCGATCGAGTTGTTGCAAAAGTTTGATGTTCCAGCCCCGCGCTACACGTCTTACCCGACTGCTGATCGCTTCAATAGTGCCTTTACGGCAAAAGACTATGAAGGGGCATTGGCCGGGCGAGAAGCCGGAAAACCCATAAGCCTTTACGTGCACGTGCCGTTTTGTAATGACGTTTGTTTTTACTGCGGCTGCAACAAGGTCGTCACCCGCGATCATTCCAAAAGTGCCGAGTATTTAGAAGTGTTGGGCCAAGAGATGGATTTAGTGGCCCAAAAGCTCTCAGGAGTGAAGACCGTCAGCCAGTTGCATTTCGGCGGCGGCTCGCCGACCTTTTTGGATAACGATGAGATTCGTCGTGTGATGGGCATGATCACCGAACGCTTCCCGTTGGAAGCGGGTGGTGAATTTTCCATGGAAGTCGATCCGAGAACGTGTCCGTCTGAAAAAATTAAGGTAATGGCTGAAGTGGGCTTAAACCGTATGAGTATCGGTGTTCAAGACTTCAATGCCGATGTTCAAAAAGCTGTCAATCGTATTCAACCCTTTGAAATGACAAAGGAAACGATTGAAGTGGCTCGCGCCGAAGGTTTTAACTCCATCAACATGGACTTGATTTACGGGTTGCCCAAGCAAACCCGAAAGAGTTTCGAGAAAACGCTTGATCAAGTGCTGGAGCTTTCGCCCGATCGTATCGCGTTATATCACTATGCGCATTTGCCGCATCACTTCCCGCCGCAACGCCGTATTTTGGATGCCGATTTACCGAGCACGTTCGAGAAAGTAAACATCATGATGGATGCGATTACGCGTTTGACGCAAAACGGGTATCGCTATATCGGTATGGACCACTTTGCCAAAGTGACTGATGAATTGGCCGTAGCACAAAAAGAAGGCAAGCTTCAACGCAATTTCCAAGGTTACTCCACCCGCCCTGATTGTGACATGGTGGCCTTGGGCGTCTCGGCCATCAGTAACGTCAGCCACTGCTATGCGTGTAATCCCCGCGATTTGCCCTCGTACTATGAGGCGGTTCGTGCAGGACGCTTGGCCACCAACCGTGGCTATCGTTTAAGCGACGAAGACCGATTGCGTCACGCCGTCATCATGACGATCATGTGCCAATTTAAGCTCGTGAAGGCCGAAATCGAAGAGCGCTTTGGCATCGACTTTGATTCCACTTTTGCCTACGAGCTTCGCAAACTTCAAAACTATCAAAAGGTCGGGTTTGTGGAATTGACACCGGAAGCTATCGTTGTAAGTCCTAAGGGCAAGATTTTTGTGCGTGCGGTGGCCATGCAATTTGACCGCTACTTGCGTGAGTCGGATCGTGCAGGCGGTTACTCGAAGATTGCTTAATACAACCTGGACATATTAATGTCCAACTACTAATTAAAAGAGTGTTTTTGCAGGTCTTACAGAAACACTCTTTCTATTTAGGCAGAGATCTAAAGAAGAAATATCTCCCGCCGATGGAATGGAAGATTTTGTTCAAACATTATTTTTTAAAACGCATATAAGTACAAAACTTGCCTTGTCTTTCCCAAAAGCAATTACAATATGAGATTTCGCTATTGAAGTGTTTGCTTCAGTGGTAAAGAGTTTCTTAATTTAGTGAGTTATTTGTATGAAAACTTCGCAAATCCGCGAGACTTTTTTAAAGTTCTTCGAAAGCAAAGGGCACACGATCGTGCACTCGAGCCCGGTTGTTCCGGGCGATGACCCGACATTGCTCTTTACCAATGCCGGTATGAACCAATTCAAGGATGTCTTCTTAGGTTTTGATAAGCGAGCTTATACGCGAGCCACGACCTCTCAAAAGTGCATCCGTGCCGGCGGCAAACACAACGACTTGGATAACGTCGGTTATACCGCTCGTCACCACACGTTCTTCGAAATGTTGGGTAACTTCTCCTTCGGGGATTACTTCAAGCGTGATGCCATTCACTTTGCTTGGGAGTTGTTAACCAAGCACTTCATGCTTCCGGAAGAAAAGCTTTGGGTGACGGTGTATGCCGAAGACGATGAAGCTTACGATATCTGGAATAAGGAAGTAGGGGTGCCTACCGATCGCATCGTGCGTATCGGTGACAATAAGGGCGGCCGCTATATGTCGGATAACTTCTGGATGATGGGCGATACCGGCCCCTGCGGTCCTTGCTCTGAAATTTTCTACGACCACGGTGAAGAAGTTCAAGGCGGCCCTCCAGGAAGCCCCGATGAAGACGGTGACCGTTACATCGAAATCTGGAACCTCGTGTTCATGCAATTTAACCGTGATGAACAAGGCGTGATGCACAAGTTGCCCAAGCCCTCTGTGGATACGGGTATGGGCCTTGAACGTATTGCTGCCGTGCTTCAACACGTGCACAGCAACTACGAAATCGACCTCTTTGCCAATTTGTTGGCCGCTGTGAAAAAGGCAGTGGAAGAAGCCGGTGCTGAAAACGTGGATCCTGCCAGCCCCTCTTTGAAGGTGATCGCCGACCACATTCGTGCTTGCACGTTCTCGGTTGCCGACGGTATTGCTCCGGGCAATGAAGGTCGCGCTTATGTGCTTCGTCGCATCTGCCGCCGTGCCATTCGTCATGGCTACAAGCTCGGTGCTCGTAAGCCCTTCTTCGCCGGTCTCGTGGACGCTCTCGTGGCCGAAATGGGTGACGCATATCCCGAAATCAAGAATCCGAAGATTAAGGCCGTGTTGGCCAAAGAAGAAGAACGTTTTGCTCAAACGCTCTCTCAAGGCATGGAAATGCTCGATAAGGCCATCGCTGAAACCAAAGACGGCGTCTTGGACGGCAAGGTTGCCTTTAAGCTTCATGACACGTACGGCTTCCCTGTGGACTTGACCGCTGACGTTTGCCGTGAACGCGGTTTAACTGTGGATATGGAAGGCTTTGAAGCCGGCATGGCCGAGCAACGCGAAATGGCTCGCGCCAATGCGAAGTTCAAGATGGCCGCAGGGCTTGAATATAACGGTGCCGACACCGAATTTACGGGCTATGAAAAGACGGCTGACGAAGGCTGTCAAGTGATTGCTTTGTACGTGGACGGTCAAGCAACCGAAGAAGCCGCTGCGGGCGACGACTGTGTGGTTGTGCTCAATACGACGCCTTTCTATGGCGAAAGCGGCGGTCAAGTGGGCGATACCGGTACGATGAAAAACGGTACGACAATCCTTAATGTCATCGATACGCAAAAGATCAAGGCTCATGTGACGGGGCACCATGTGCACGTTGCCGAAGGTAGCGTTAAGGTCGGTGACGTCTTTGACGTTCAAGTCGATGCGGCTCGTCGCGATGCTTGCCGTCGCAATCACTCCTGCGCTCACTTGTTGCAATACGCACTTCGTGAAGTGTTGGGTGATCACGTGCAACAACGCGGCTCTTGGGTGGGCCCGGACGTTGCTCGTTTTGACTTCTTAAATAATGAAGCCATGACGGTGGAACAAATCCACGCTGTGGAAGACATCATCAATCGCGAAATTTTGGCCAATCACGAAGTTCGCTGTGAATTGATGAGCATTGAAGACGCCAAGAAGACGGGCGCTACGATGCTTTTCGGTGAAAAGTATGGTGAAACGGTTCGCGTGCTTCACATCGGTCCCTCTACCGAATTGTGCGGTGGTACGCACGTGGCTCGCACGGGTGATATCGGCTCCTTTAAGCTTTTGAGCGAATCGGGTATTGCTGCCGGCATTCGTCGTATCGAAATGACGACGGGTTTAAATGTCGTTGCCTTTACGCGTAAGCAAGAAACGATGATTAAGGATACGGCTGCCGCTTTGAAGTCGCCGATCGACAAGTTAGTGGACAAGGCTCACGGCACATTTGAGCAAGTGAAAACGTTAAAGACCGAAATCGGTCGTTTAAACTCCAAGATTGCCCAAATGTTGACGCAAACCTTGGTCGCAAGCGCCAAGCCCTTCGGTGATTATCAATTGCTCGTGGCTCAAGCCCACGATGTAGACGCAAAGGCACTGCGTGGCATGGCTGAATCGATTCGCGATAAGCTCGGCACGGCCGTGGTGGTGCTTGCTTGTGTGAGCGACGAAGGCAAGGTGCAAATCGTCTGTGCAGTTACGAAGAGCTTGACCTCTCGCGTTAAGGCCGGTGAAGTGGCCGGTCACGTTGCTGCTTTGATGGGCGGTCGCGGAGGCGGTAAGCCCGATTGCGCCATGGCCGGTGCGACCGATGCTTCGAAGTTAACGGAAGCTTTAGCCTCGGTTGAGGGCTTCTTAGCCGGTAAGTAATCGCTATGGCAGGGGATATTCAAATCGATGCTCGGATTGACACGTGCGGAACGTGCTGTCCGATGCCGGTGCTAAAGACCAAAAAGGCGCTTGCCACAATGCAAAGCGGTCAAGTGCTTGAGGTCTTGGCAACCGATCCCGCCAGTGTGGCCGATCTGAAGCAATTTGCGGCACAGACCGGTCACACGGTCCTGTCACAGCAAAAGGTTGAAGGCCACTTTGTGCACTTAATTCGAAAGCACTAAAGCCGATTCGAGACAAACAACGCCGCAAAGGGTATCCGATGCGGCGTTGATGTTTTGCGGTTTCAGTGTGTGCACTCAATTAATGAGGCAGACGCTTAATGAGTGAGGACGTATCCCAACGGTTGCCACCCATTTTCTGAACTTCTGCATAGAAGCGGTCAACCATTTCTACGACGGGCAGTGTTGAGCCGTTGGCTTTAGCCTCTGCCATACAAAGTCCCAGATCTTTTCGCATCCAGTCAACAGCAAAGCCGAAATCGAATTGATCGGCAATCATGGTCTTGCCGCGATTGTCCATCTGCCAGCTTTGAGCCGCTCCTTTCCCGATCACTTTTAAGACCAATTCCATATCAAGCCCGGCGTTTAGCCCAAAGGCAATCGACTCAGAAAGCGCTTGCACGACGCCGGCGATGCAGATTTGGTTGCACATCTTAGCGAGTTGCCCACAGCCGCTTTCGCCAATGCGGGTGACGGCTTGAGCAAAAGCACCGATCACAGGTCGCACGGATTCAAAGACTTCGGCATCGCCCCCACACATCACGGTCAAGACGCCGTTAACGGCGCCGGCTTCGCCACCTGAGACCGGGGCATCAATAAAGTGAAGGCCGGCTTCTTTTGCCTTGGCGTAAAGCTCACGCGCCACTTGGGCGCTGTCGGTTGTGCAGTCAACAAGCACGGCACCTTTTTTCATGCCAGCAAAGGCACCAGTTTCGCCCAACACCACGCTTCTGAGGTCATCATCGTTACCCACACAGGTAAAGATGACGTCGGCATCTTTCGCGGCTTGAGCGGGCGTCTCGGCAACCGCTCCTTTATGTTCTTTTGCCCAACGAAGTGCTTTTTCGGTCGTGCGGTTATAAACCGTCACGCGGTGGCCGGCAGCGGCTAAGTGGCCTGCCATTGGATAGCCCATCGTGCCCAAGCCGATAAAGGCAACGGTTTTGGCGGGCACGGATTCATACGTTTTAGCCATGTCAAAATCCTTTCAATCACTAACCAAACTCTAACTAAAAGGGCGCCCCAATTGTGTTGGCGGCGCCCTGTGCTTTAAGTGTTACTTCGAACCCTGATTAACGAACACCGCGTTCCTTAATCGTTGCTTCGGCAATCTCGACACACTTACGAGCCAAGGTTGCCGTCGGGTCCACAATGGCAACGGTCTTGCCGGCTACGGCAAAGTCATCGCATTCGTGGAAGATCAAGGGCAATTCGGTGCAACCGAGGATGAGCACGTTGCAATCGTGAGCTTGCACCATGTATTCGGCTGCTTTGTAGAGTTCATCGTAGCAAACGCCCGTTGTGAAACCGGCCTTGGCCCCTTGCGGACCATAAATGGCACTCATCACGAGCTTTTGATGTTCTTCATCAGGCGTAAACATCTTCATGCCCATGGCATCGGCCTTCTTGCCGTAGATGCCCGTGGCAATCGTGCCGCTTGTGGCCAAAAGACCGACGCGAGCATCATCTCCGAACTTGGCTTTGATTTCATCGAGCATCGTTTGTTGCATGTCGATGAAGGGGACATCCAAGTGACGCAACAGACGCGGTAAGAATGCGTGAGCGGTGTTGCACGGAATGATGATGTAATCGCAACCGTCGTTTTGCAGACGCTTGGCGCAGTTATACATGGCAATCGTGGGATCGGGGCCGTCGTTTAAGAGACAGGCCGTGCGGTCATCGATTTGCGGGTTTTGTTCAATAACGACCTTGAAGTGTTCTTGGTCGGTCTTGGCGGGGCTTGCCTTTACGATCTTGTCGTAGAGGTCAACCGTTGCGGCCGGTCCCAAACCGCCGATCAAGCCGAGTTTAAAGGGTTTGGGTAACTTTTGCGTCGATTGAACAAGAGCGGCCTTCGCAAACGCTTCAAAGACGTCTACGGCCGCAATGCCGGCTTTTTGCATGCAGGCAACTTGCAAGGCAAATTGCGTGCAGTTCGGAATGATCACTTGAGCACCCTTGGCAACGAGGCGGCCTGCGATTTCTGCCAACGCTTTACCGCATTCTTCATTGCGACCTTGAGCGCGGATTTGTTCACGCAATTCATTGAGTTTTTCGGTGTCGGCTTCATCGGGCATCACAAACGTCATGCGTTGAGAAAGGTCGCATGCGCCGTCCAAACAAGCCGAGGCGTTACCGGCATCAAGCACACCCACGGTTCCCATCGAGGGATCCATTTGGGCCATCAAAGCCGTCTTCATATCAAGAATCGGCGTTTGGATTTCGCGTTGGATTTCGTGGATGTAGGGGCCGCACTTAAAGTCGGGCACAAGGATGAGATCGGCACCAAGATCGGCCAAGAGTTCACATTCGTTAAAGATAAAGATCTTGCGGTCGCTTACAGCAAAAACAGGATCGGGGTCAATTTTGAAGATATCTTCAGTCATCAACACGCAAACGTCATCGCCCGCTTCGGCCAAAAGTTTTGTTTTGACCTCTAGGGCTGCACGCGGGTTCAGACCGCTCACAATGCCGATGGTTTTCTTTTCTTGCATGGTTGTTGCTCCGCAAAGTAAAAAGACAAACAGAAATAGTCGATGATTTATATCCTCGACGCCAAATTGGAGAGTCATTTTCTCTAAAATCTAGTGTAATACAATCAGCAAGGTTAGACGAAGCATTTTCTTTGTCCCTGCTCAAGGTTTGGAGAAATTGCAGGAAGGTAATAGATAACGATGCAAAGTGAACGAGTTTTGGTAACGGGTGCGGCGGGTTTTATAGGCTCACACTTCACCGATGCCGCAGTGGCGGCAGGTGCCAACTTGCTCTCGGTAGACAAGTTGGACTATTGCGGCAATCTCATGAATTTAGCCCAAGTGATGGATCATCCTAACCATCGGTTTGTGAAAGCCGATGTGGGCGATATCGCCAAGATGAGTGAGCTTTTGCGCGAGTTTAAACCCACAGTGGTGGTGCACTTTGCCGCACAAACGCATGTTGATCGATCAATTGACACGCCTTTGAGTTTTCTGGAAAACAACACTATTGCCACGACTCACTTAATCGAAGCCGTGAGACTGTATTACGAGAAACTTGCCCAGGACGACAAAGCCCGTTTTCGTTTCATCGACATTTCAACCGATGAGGTCTATGGCGACCTTGATGTTAACGATCCGCCTTTTTCCGTCAAAAGTCCCTTTGCACCCAATAGTCCCTATGCGGCCAGTAAAGCTGCGGCAGATGCTTTTGTGCGTGGTTATGGGAAGACGTATCAGTTGCCTGTGATTATCGTTCATGCGTGCAATAACTACGGTCCGAGGCAGTTTCCTGAGAAATTAATTCCGTTAGTCATTGACCGAATCCGCTCCGGGCAAAGCATTCCTATTTACGGCACAGGTGAGAATCGCAGACAGTGGATGTACGTGCTCGATCACGTTGAAGCGCTGATGGCAGTCGTGAAAAAGGGCAAGGCGGGTGCCGTTTATAACATCACCTCAGGCGACGAAGTCACAAACTTAAAACTCGTGCGTACGCTTTGCGCCTTGTGCGATATTGTGATTGCGCATCCCGAGGGCCGCTCTCATGCGGAAAAAATCACGTTTGTTAAAGATCGTCCTGCGCATGATAGGCGCTACGCGATGGATCCTCGTGACGTCGATGACGCTTTGGGCTATCGGGCTCGCACAAGACTCATTGACGGGCTACAGAAGACGATTGATTGGTACCTGAAAAATCCTGAGTGGTTGGCTGCGGTCAAAAGCGGGGCGTACCGAGACTGGGTAAAGCGTTATGACGAGAAGTAAAGATTCAAACTTGATCATTGAGCGCTGTGAGATTGAGGGGCTCATGGTCATAAAACCCACGGTGCACGGAGATGCTCGCGGGGCTTTTGCCGAAGTCTGGCGCGAAAATCGCTACGCAGAAGTGTTGCCGGCAGTGACTTTCTGTCAAGATAATGTCTCGGTGTCTTCGCGAGGCGTGCTTCGGGGGCTACATTTTCAAAAGCAATTCCCGCAAGCCAAGCTTGTGACTGTGCTCGAAGGCTCAATTTTTGACGTAGCGGTTGACTTAAGACCCGGGAGTCCCTTCTTTGGTCGTTGGGTTGGCGTGACACTAAAGCCTTTTGAGCAATTTTTCATTCCCGAAGGGTTCGCTCACGGTTTTCTTTGTCTAAGTGAGAAAGCCGTTATTGGCTATCGGTGTTCGGACTACTATCATCCCGAAGATGAAGGTTCCATCCATTATGCCGATCCTGACTTAGCCATCACCTGGCCCATAACCGAGAATTTAAGTCTTTCTGAAAAGGATGCACAGGCTAAGAGTTTTCGGTCTTTTTGCGAAAGCCTTAAAAATCGGTAGCTTAATTTGAGTGCATTAACATTGGGCAAAACGGGTGCGAAAAATTTGGCACAATACCGCCCTTATCTCAAAAATTATTTGTGTCGGACATAAGCGAAATGGTCAGTTTTATCGAGAAATTAAATCCCCAACAAAAAGCCGCGGTAACGTTGCCGGCTGAAAGTGCACTGATTTTAGCCGGTGCCGGATCGGGCAAAACGCGCGTGTTAACGACGCGCATTGCGTGGCTAATCGAGCAAAATGTCTCTCCCATGGAAATTTTGGCCGTGACCTTTACCAATAAGGCTGCCAAAGAAATGCTCACCCGTATCACGGCTTCGATCGCTGTCAATACGCGTGGCATGTGGGTGGGGACGTTCCACGGTTTGTGTAACCGCATGCTTCGTCGCCACTACAAGGAAGTAGGACTGCCGCAAACGTTTCAGATTCTCGATCAAAGCGATCAACTCTCGGCCATTAAACGCTTGATGAAAACGCACGGGATATCCGAAGAAAGTTTCCCCCCGCGTGAAGTTCAAAGCTTTATCTCTCACGCCAAAGAAGACGGCCTGCGTGCTAAAGACCTGATGGTCTCCACGGTCGGCCAAGGGGCTCAGAAAGCCAAAATTTATGCGCTTTATGAAGAGCAATGCAACCGAGAAGGCGTGGTCGACTTCGGCGAACTTCTGATGCGAAGCTATGAGCTTTTGGCCCGAAACGAGATCATTCGTCGCCACTACCAGGAACGATTCCGCTTTATTTTGGTCGATGAGTTCCAAGACACCAACCGTTTGCAATACAAGTGGTTAAAACTTTTGGCGGGGTTTGACCCCCATGATCGTCGTGAATATACGGGCAACAGCGTCTTTGCCGTGGGTGACGATGACCAGTCGATTTACGCCTTCCGTGGAGCACGCGTGGGCAACATGACCGACTTTCAGAAGGATTTCAATATCGAGCACTTAATCAAGCTCGAGCAAAATTACCGCTCCTTCGGCCATATTTTGAATGCGGCCAATGATTTGATTGCCAACAATGACAATCGACTCGGTAAGAACCTTTGGACAAGTTCCGGTGACGGTGAACGCATTCGAGTTTTTCGTGGCGACAGCGACCGTGAGGAGGCGGATTATTGCGTGCAAGAAATTAAGGAAGCCATTGCGCGCGGTGTACCCCGTCACGAAGTGGCTATTCTGTACCGCTCCAATGCCCAAAGTCGGGTGCTTGAGCAGGCATTGACTGCAGCGGGCATTCCCTACAAGGTCTACGGTGGCATGCGATTCTTCGATCGCGCAGAAATTAAACACGCTTTGGCCTACTTGCGCTTAATTGAAAATCCGAAAGACGATACGGCCTTTTTGCGCGTGGTGAATTTCCCGATGCGAGGCATTGGTGCTAAGAGCATGGAAACGCTGCAACAAAAGGCGCTTGAAGCCGGGGTGAGTTTTTATGAAGCGGCGGCCCTTTTAGAAGGTTCGGCGGGCTCAAAGATTCGGGCGTTCTGCGAATTGATCGACACGATGCGCTTTGAGTACGCTTGTTTGCCACTACCTCAGATGATCGAAGTGGTCGTGGAGCGAAGTGGGCTTAAAGCACACTATCAAAAAGAGCGCGAAGGGCAAGATCGGATCGAGAACTTGGAAGAATTGCAAAATGCGGCCACGGCCTACTTGGTAGAAGAAGGCATTGGGATTGATTCGCGCGCCGATCAGTTGGAAGACGATGCCGAAGACGATGAGATGACGTCTTTGGCGGGGTTCTTGTCGCACGCCGCGCTTGAAAGCGGAGACAATCAGGCGCAAAAGGGCGAAGATGCCGTTCAGATGATGACCGTGCACTCGGCCAAGGGGCTTGAGTTTGATGTAGTGTTTATTACGGGCGTGGAAGAGGGCCTTTTCCCGCACGCCAACAGTTCTCGCGATGAAGATTCTTTGTCAGAAGAGCGTCGCTTGATGTATGTGGCCATTACCCGTGCCCGCAAGAACTTGCACATTACGTTTGCTTTATCTCGCATGCTTCGCGGTCAATATTTTGACTCCGGTCCCAGCGTCTTTTTGGACGAAATCGGGGAAGAGCACTTGCTTTACCTCTACGACCGTCGTCGCTCACTTCGCGCAGAAGATGAAGATCAGTCGCTCGGTTGGGATGACGAGGGCGATTCTCGAAGCCGTCGCAGCTCTTGGGGCGATCGTGACTATGGTTCGGGTTACGGCTCTTCTCGTTCCGGTTACGGCGGATACGGATCATCGAGCTACGGCTCGCGAGGCGGTTACTCAGGCGGTTACTCGGGTGGCTATGGCAATAAGTACGCCGGGAAGTCTTACGGAGACGGTCACCGCTCAACCGGTTTTGCTCGAGCAAAGGCTGATCCTGCGGTGCAAAAGATGGCCGCTAAGGTGGAGTTTAAAGGCTTTGCGGTGGGCAATCGCGTTTTGCACCCGAAGTTCGGTGAAGGTCGTGTATTAAATCTTGTCGGTATGGGCGACGATGCTCGTATTCGTGTGCAGTTTGATGACGTGGGCACAAAAGAGTTGCTCTTGTCGCTTGCCAAACTCACGAAGCTTTAAGCGTATTTCTGCATTGAAGCGAACAGGGCTCGGCGTTTGCCGGGCCCTGTGCGTTAGGGGAGAGCAACGTTTTCAGTTCATTAGACCGAAGGGGCTGAGGCCAATTCGCGAGCTGCTTGCCATTGACGGTAGCGAGCGTTGCTTTGCGTCGGCAGGAGGCTTCCGACCACCATGCCGCAACCGGCGACGATAAAGCCACCCAAGACCGAGGGGAAGACTTCGCCTGCGGGCGTGACGGTCAAAAGCGTCCAGGCAATGCCACCTGCGATGATCGAGAACCAAGCGCCTTGCGTCGTGGCTCGCTTCCAGTAGATCCCCATTACTAAGGGCCAGAAAGCACCCACAACCGGGAATTGGTAAGCCATGGCGACCATGTCATAGATTGCCGTGCCTTCCAAGGCGAGGCTGTAGCAAAGGACCGAGACTGCGAACACGGCAAGCGTGATGCGCATCAAGGGTAATTCACGACCTTCAATACGGATGAAGTTACGCAATACGTTTTCCACAAAGGTCGTGGCAGGCGCAAGCATCGTGGCCGATGCGGTTGACATCACGGCGCTTAACACGGCACCGAAAAAGAGCACACGAAGCCACCACGGCATGTAGTCACGGATAAGCGTAGGCAACAAGCGTTGCGGATCGGTTTCAAGCAACATTTGACCGACACCGGGCATGGCCAACACAGCTGCGCAGACGATAAACATCGGCACAAAAGCAAAGAAGATGTAGAAGATGCCACCCAGGATCGGACCGCGGGATGCCGTCTTAGCATCCTTGGCACTCATGACGCGTTGAAAGACGTCTTGTTGCGGGATGGAGCCGATCATCATGGTAATGGCTGCCGAGATCCAGAAAAGCCAACCGTTCATGGTCATCTCAGGCCAAGGATTGAAGAGTTCGCGCGAGTCGGCAAATTCAACGACGGCGGTGAAGCCCCCGGCCATATCACCGGCAACGACTGCCACGGCAAGAAGACCTGCCACAATGATGATCATTTGGAAAAAGTCCGTGACTGCCACCGACCACATGCCGCCATAGACCGTGTAAAAGAGCACGACAAAGGTGCCGATCGTCATGCCGGCAGCCACACTCACAGCGCCCTCGGTGATGAGGTTAAGCACAAGGCCCAAGGCGGCCACTTGTGCACCCACCCAGCCGAGGTAAGACAATATGATGAAAAAGGCGCACGCAAGCTCGACCTTTTTACCGAAACGTTTACGGTAAAAGTCGCCGATGGTTAACAAATCCATCTTGTAGAGCTTACGGGCAAAGAACATGCCCACGAGAATTAATGCCATACCCGAGCCAAAGGGCTCTTCGATGACACCGGCAATGCCGCCTTCGATGAAGCGGCCGGGCAAACCCAGGACCGTTTCGCTACCAAACCAAGTGGCAAAGGTGGCCGTAATGACCATTGCCAATGGAAGCGAACGTCCTGCCAAAGCATAATCGGCGGTATTGCGTACGCGGCGAGCCGCCCACAACCCGATCCCGATCGAAACCAGCATGTACATGCAGACCAGTACGATCAGCGGCGTCATAATGCTCTCCTCAAAAAAGCGAAACGACGAAGGAGTAGTAGGTATCTTGCAACGTGCGCCATGCTCGGGCTCTCACCGGCCAAGGTCGCATGATGTTTTGATCAGGCGGATTATTAAAAAAAAATTCCCTCATGAAAAGACTGACGGGGCAATTTTTTTGTGACAATCGGCCAAAGTTTCATCGAAATCAAAAAAAGAGCGATTTCTTGACGTTAATTTGCCCTGAAGTAGTCACTAGTGACTACTCGCCAAGCCCTGAGGCTCAAGGGATTGGCAGCGATTTGAAGGGGTAATTTTTCTAAACAAAATTTCGTAGAAAATCTTTCGGTAAAAAAATAAAAATGCAGGAAATGGTTTGTTATCGTCATTGACAATAACCCAAAAAAACTGCCGGCATAAAGCCGGCAGTCTGAAACGTTTTAGCGAGTGGCGATTACTTTAAAAGATCTGCCAAACGCTTTTGAGCGGGAGCGGCATGACGTTCGGCAAAGATACCGTGCCAACGAGCCACTTGTTTTTTCACTTGAGCCGGAGCCGTGCCACCCAAATGGTCACGAGCGGCAATGCTCGATTCAAGCTTTAAGGCCTTTTCGTAGACGTCTTCTTCAATCATCGGGCAGAAGTCCTTTAATTGTTCAAGCGTCAATTCAGCCAAGTCGCACTCGAGGTTAGATGCAAGTCTAACGACTGAGCCCACGACGTCATGCGCTTCACGGAAGGGGAGGCCCTTCTTTGTGAGGTAGTCAGCCAAGTCGGTCGCGGTGGGGTAGCCGGCTTGAGCAGCCTTTTTCATTTCTTCGCGGTTGGGCACAACGCCGGGCATCATTTCTACGAAGGCACGCAACGTGTCTTTAACCGTATCGATGGCATCAAAGACAGGTTCTTTGTCTTCTTGCGTGTCTTTGGCGTAAGCCAAGGGTAAGCCCTTCATCAAAAGCGTGAGGCTAATTAAGTCACCTGCCACACGGCCAGCCTTACCACGAGCGGTTTCGGCGACGTCCGGATTTTTCTTTTGCGGCATGATGGACGAGCCCGTCGTGAAGCGGTCAGGCAACATCATGAATCTGAAGCGTTGGCTCATCCAGTAGATGAGTTCTTCAGACAAGCGCGAGATGTGCATCATGAGGATGCTCGCAGCAGCCGTAAATTCAATGCAGAAGTCGCGATCGCTCACGGCATCTAAAGAATTTTGCATGACGAACTCAAAGCCCAAAAGCTCGGCCGTGTATTCACGGTCAATGGGATAGGTGGTACCGGCCAAAGCGGCAGCACCCAAGGGGCATTGATTGACGCGGGCACGAAGATCGATCAAACGGGCGCGGTCACGTTCAAACATTTCCACATAAGCCAAGAAGTGATGGCCGAGCGTGACGGGTTGGGCCACTTGCATGTGGGTGAAGCCCGGCATGATCGTATCGAATTCTTTTTCAGCCTGAGTGACCATAATTTCTTGCAAGTTGCCCACGAGCTCAATGATCGTGTCGATTTCTTCACGCATGTAAAGACGCATGTCGGTGGCAACTTGGTCGTTCCTGGAGCGGCCCGTGTGAAGGCGCTTACCGGCGTCGCCCACCAATTGCGTCAAGCGGGCTTCAACGTTTAAGTGCACGTCTTCAAGTTCAAGCTTCCATTGGAATTGGCCGTCTTGAATTTCTTTGACAATTTGAGCCATGCCGCGCTTAATGTCAGCCAAGTCATTGTCGGCCAACACACCGACTTTATTCATCATCGTGGCATGAGCAATGGAGCCGGCAATGTCAGCCAAAGCCATACGCTTATCGAAGTCAACGCTTGCCGTGTAACGCAAGACAAAATCTGCTACAGGTTCAGAGAAACGACCCGACCATGCTTTACTTTTCTGAGAAAGCGGGTCGAGGTGTTGAGCAGCAACTTCAGGCATATCTTGATCCTCTATAGAGTATTAGAAGTAGTGAATAGGCGACATTGTACGCAAAATCCGTCATTGAAAAAGAGTCGATAAGAAGAAAATTTAACACCTCTAAATAGAAATACTGATTATAAATCAAGAACTTATATCTCATTTTGCCGACAATTAGCAAGAAGTCTTGCGCAAAATACGCTCCCTCTCAGCCTCTTTTAAGAAAAAATTCTTAAAATTCCGTGTTCGTATTACGTTTGTTATTTTTGATATTTCGTTATGAGTCAAGCACTTACTATTCTTACGCGTGAAAGTCCGCTTGCCATGTGGCAAGCCCTTCATATTCAATCCCGTCTTCGTGAAGCGTATCCCGACCGCACAGTTGATGTGATCGGCATGACAACGCAAGGCGATCGTATCTTGGATAAGACGCTCTCAAAGATCGGGGGCAAGGGACTTTTTGTTAAAGAGCTTGAAATTGCCCTTCTGGAGCGTCGAGCCCACTTGGCCGTGCATTCCTTGAAAGATGTGCCGATGCAATTGCAAGAAGAGTTTGTGCTGGCAGCTGTGACCGAACGTGAGGATCCGCGGGATGCTTTCGTGAGCAATCGCTATGACACGTTAGCGAGCCTTCCTGAAGGCGCCGTGGTGGGTACGGCGAGTCTTCGTCGTGAGCTGATGCTCAAAGTGCACTATCCGCATTTAGTGGTCAAAACCGTACGAGGCAACGTGGGCACGCGTCTTCGTAAGCTCGATGAAGGGCAATACGATGCGCTTATCATGGCCTATGCCGGATTAAAGCGTCTGGGACACTTTGATCGGATTAAAGAAGTCATTAGTGATGATGTGTCGTTGCCGAGTCCCGGACAAGGCGCACTGGGTATTGAGTGCATGGCCGATGATGAGGCAACCCGCAAGGCACTGGCCTTTTTAAACGATGAAAACACCTTTATGTGTACCGCAGCCGAGCGTGCGGTGAGTCGTGCGTTGGGCGGATCTTGCCAAGTACCGTTGGCCGCTTATGCGACAATTGAAGGTGAGACGATGCGCCTTCGTGCCTTAATCGGCGATCATACAACGGGCGAAATGGTCTCAACGGAAGTCACGGGCCAAAAGCGTGAGTTTGAAGCTATTGCCAAAGAAGCGGTGGAAAACTTGATGGCGCAAGGGGCTGCCCGATTTGTCGAAAAGTTTATGGGATGCGCGCGATGATCTCTTATCAAAGACCCGTCATTTTGATGCGCCCGGGCGCTTCAAACGATCGCCTGGCTGATCGTTTGTTGAAAAAGGGTATCAACGTATGGAAGTGGCCCGCGTTTACGATTTTGCCGCCGGAAGATCCCGGGCGCGTTAAAGCGCGTTTAAATGACTTGGCGAATTTCGATATGGTGATGTTGGCTAGTCCCGCGGCCGTGGCAGCAAGTGCCCTTTACATGTCCAAGTGGCCCGAGCATGTGAAGCTGGCCACCGTGGGTTCGGGCACGGCGCGTGTGATTCGAGCCGTCTGGGGGGAAGAAACTCAGGTGATCTATCCCGAAGGTGAAACGGATCAATCGGGGTCAGAGCATTTGTTTGAGATTCTCAAGCAACAGGGGTTCCCCTCTCGAGTTTTAATCGTTCGGGGTCAGGTGGGCCGCGAGTGGCTCAGAGAGCAATTGATGCAACACGGCACTGACGTCGAAGTGTTGCCGGCGTATCAGCGAGCTCCCTTGGAGTTAACTAACGAGGAGATCGCTAAACTTGAGAGCGCTGTCACGGGGATTGCTCCCATCGTTTATCTCACGAGTACCGACTCCGTGGGCGTGCTACTTCATGCCGTGAAAAAAGTGGAGGGTGCCCTGGAGTGGTTACAGCGCGGTTTTGTGTTAACGATTCACCCGAGACCGAAAGCGTTACTGGAAAAAGAGGGGTTTCACAACGTCGGCCTGGTCTCGGCTAAGGACGTACAAGTACAAGAGGCCGTTGAGCGATTGTTGACAATCGTCTAAGGCGCTAAAATTAATAAGTTTTGTTGCGCCTGGTGCGCAAGCATGATTGATCAAAAAGTTTTTTCAAAGGAATTCGCATGAGCGCTTTGATTTTGGGTCACAAAAACCCTGATACCGACAGCATTATTTCTGCTTTGGCCTGTGCCGATCTTTATAGCCGCCGTGGTCTTGATGTCAAGCCTGTGGCCCAAGGCGAACCCGCTCCTGAAACGGCTTTCATTTTGGATCGTTTCGGTTTGACGGCCCCGTGTGTGATCGATAGCGTGGCCGGTGCCGATCTCTATCTCGTGGACTACTCTGATAAGGCCCAAGCCCCTGCCGATATCGACCAAGCCAATTTGAAGGGTATTGTGGACCATCATAAGTTAGGCGATATCACGAGCTCTTCTCCCATTGAAGCGGTGATCATGCCTGTGGGCTGCACCTGCACGATCTTGAAGTCGATGTATGACTACCTCGGCATTGAAATCCCGGCTAACATCGCAGGCGCCATGCTTTGTGCCATTTTGTCTGACACGGTGATCTTCAAGTCGCCCACCTGCACGCAAACGGACCGTGATGCCGCTGCAGCATTAGCCAAGATCGCAGGTGTTGAAGACGTTCAAGCGTTGGGCATGGAACTCTTTAAGGCAAAGAGTGCCGTAGCCGGTGTTCCCGTGCGCAACCTCATTTTCCGTGACTTTAAGGACTTCAGCATGAACGGCGCCAAGGTCGGTGTCGGTCAGCTTGAACTCGTGAGCCTTGATCTCGTGGCCGACATTAAGGCTGAGATTGAAGCCGAGCTTGCCAAAGTGAAGGCCGAAGAAGGTCGCCACACCGCCATGTTGCTCTTGACCGACATTATGAAAGAAGGCAGTGAACTTTTGATGGCAAGCGACGACGCTGCCAAGATTGCCCGCGCATTCGGTCACTGCGAATGCGAGCTCGAGAAGGGTAACTTGTGGCTTGACGGTGTCATGAGCCGTAAAAAGCAAGTGGTGCCGGCGTTAGAAGCTGCTTTTCGCGGTTAATCAACGCGATTAACGAAGAGTAAAACAAAGCGTCCGGCAGGCTTTCGAGTTTGGCCGGACGTTTGCATTTAGGGCTTCATTAAATGACGATCTACATTCACGCTCTGGCGTTTCGCAAAGACGACCCCGAGCGCAACGTGCGGGCCATTGCACAAAGCGCACGCGCCAAGTCCATGAAAGCGGGCGACGTGATGCTTTTACCTTTCCAAACACTCACAGGCACCGTGCAATCGTATTGGCAGTGCGCTGAGCACAATCGAGTCCGAAACGAGCAGTGGTTGGAAAAGCTTGCGAGCTACACAAAAGCCACCGGTGTGCGCATTTTGCTGCCAGCGGTGCTCAGTGAAGGCGTGGGGGTCGTGGATATTCAAGACGGTCACCTGGGAACGGTGGCAGCGGTTGCCACTGAAGGCGGGCTTTGGATGAAAGCTACGGAGAGCGGCTTAGACTACGATGTCTTTTTCCGTAGCGCCGCTTTTGGTGAGCCGTGTGATATTCCGAGTGCGTCTAACCTGATTGTTGTCGATGGCCAGGGCTTTAACGAAGGCCGCGTTTATTTAGGGGCTTCCAAAGTTGTGAAGTCCGGACGCATGCGTGCCAACTTCCTTTTACCTCAAGCACCTTTTACACCTCAAGAAGGCTCTGTTGCTTGGTTAGATGATCATCATTTGCGCTTTGCTGCCATGCAGGCTTCACTTCGCTTTTATATGGCCGAGTGTGGCTTTGAGCGAGTGACAATCGGTTTGTCCGGGGGCTTGGATAGTGCCGTTGTGTGCGCAGTGGCGGTGAGCGTTTTAGGTGCCGATAAGGTCAATGCCTATGTGCTGCCTTCACGATTTACAAGTGATGAAAGTCGCCGTGACGCACAAGCTTTGGCAGACAATTTGGGTATTAAGTTGCATGAAATTGACATCATGCCCACGGTGACCACGGTTAATGATTGCTTGCAACCGTCGATTCCTTACTGGGCAGATCAAAGCCTCATGTATGAAAACCTTCAGGCTCGAGTGCGGGGTTTGATGCTGATGTCACTGAGTAACGCCGATGGGTCGTTAGTGATCAATACGGGCAATAAAAGTGAGCTTGCCGTCGGTTACTGTACGCTATACGGCGACATGGTGGGAGGCATTGCGCTTTTGGCCGATGTCTATAAGAGCGACCTTTATCGCATGTGTGAAAGTGTCGCTTGGCTTCGTGAGAGAATTCCAGCCAATATTCTCAAAAAGGCGCCGACCGCAGAACTTCGAAGCAACCAAAAAGACGAAGACTCGTTGCCGTCCTATGAAACGCTTGATGCTGTCCTTAAAGATTTATTTGAAGGCGGCATGAACGGTAAACAACTTCGTAAAAAGCACGGTTCAGCATTAGCCGTGAGGGTGTGTAAACTCGTCATGCGTGCACGCTTTAAGCACCTGCAGGCACCGATGGGAGTGATCATGAGCCCCGTGCCCGTTAAAGCGTTACCGATCAGTTTTTATGAAGGGCTTTTGCCCAAAGAGCTCTAAGGAGAGTCAATCGTGAAGCAAGTCGTAGCCATTATCAAACCGTTTAAACTCGATGACGTGCGTGAGGCACTGTCTGACGTGGGAGTGCAAGGGCTGACCGTGACTGAAGTCAAGGGATTCGGTCGTCAAAAAGGGCACTCGGAACTTTACCGCGGCGCTGAATACATGGTGGACTTTTTGCCCAAGGTGAAGATTGAAGCCGTGATGAGCGAAGAGCTTTTGGATCAAGCCATCGATGCCATCCTTAAAGCGGCTCGTACGGGTAAAGTAGGTGACGGAAAGATTTTTGTGTTCGACGTTGAGCAGGTGATTCGTATTCGCACCGGTGAAACCGATGAGGCGGCCGTTTGATTATTGCTCTTTGCAATACAAGCTCTAGCGATGCCTTTGTGCGAGTTGAATATTTGATTTTTCATAAGGGTCAAAGTGTGAGGCAGGTTAAATCCTGCCTCATACTAACTGAAAGAAGTTTGATTTTTGTCAGAAACTCTTTTTCTTAATATCGATAAACTCCCTCGTACTGTTGCTATTAATTGAATTTTGGGTTTGATCGATTTTTCGGGTTTTGAAAGCGATTTCGGGTTGATAGCGTAGAGACGGGTAAAACACAGGGTGCAACAGTCAAGCGTTTTCCATTTCTGCTGTGATGAGTTCCCATAGCATACTTCATCCATAGAACCGCAATTGTCTTTGCTCTCGAAAAGTCCTGGAGAAAGATGATGATGGGCCAAAAAGATCTATTCGTTCAAGCGGCTTTTTACTGTACACCGATCTATGCACGCGTTTTAGTTCGTCCGATAAAGTCTTGTGTTGAGGCGCCCGAAGACCACTCTTGGCGAGAGGTCAATGATGATCTCTTGCGCGCAATTCCTTCCACGACATTACTGCATTTGGTTTCCGTTCAACTGACGCGTGAAATGAGCACCATTGCGCTTGAAAACATCAACGGTTGGGTCTTGCACGCAACGCGTGCTGCAAAAGCTAGAGACGCATTGATGAAAGCGGCTGAACGATTTGTCATGATTCGAGACGGCGTTTTTAAAACGGAATTAACCGCAGCCCTTAAAGCACTATTGGTGAGAAAGCCTTTGTACAAAAGTTGCTTAAGTGATAAAGAGTCGTTCGATGAAGCCGTCAGAGACATCATCGATCGTACGTTAGCAACGGTGCGCTTTCACTGGGAAATCGGTTTATATGCCAATGCCGATGCCAGGGCACTGGCCGTACGGGCATTGTCACTTTTGCATGCCACGTTAGCCGAACGGGTGGTGATGTACACAAACGAGCGATCGATCATGATGCCTTCGCGCTTTAAGTTTTATCGAGAGCTTTATGATCGCTTGGGGCAATTTAGAGGGATTGACGCCAGGGTCAATCAAGCGGTTGATGCGTTGTCCTCTGCCGTTGCGCTTTTTCCTACTGACGGACGAGCTTTGTACGGGTCGGCCTTGGATCAATTCTGGTCCATTTGTACCGATTTAATCGATTCATTAATTGGCCAGCTGCAAGACGATTTTGGTCAGGACATGAGCGTTTTTGAAGATTTTGATGACCAAATGGATGTGTTTGAAAATGATACGATGGATACCCTTGTCGTGCTTGATCAGATTGATGCTTGCAATTGCAAAATTGATATGAGATAAATACTCGATAATCTGTGAAAAAATTGTATAAATGTGTTGTGAAAAAAGCGTCAAAATGTTATTAATAAAGCTGGCTTATTAGTAATTACACATAACAAAAAAATAAAACGTTGAATAGTCATGATTGAACTTAGTCAAGATTTTGCTCATGAAAGCGTAATAGGTGTCGGTCATCATCGCGTGTGTTTTATTCATCCCCAAGATTCTCGTTTATGCATCAAGGTTGTCTATAACCACTGTGATACTGCTGACCAAGAGCTTGCCCGGGAGTTGAAGTACTACGCACATCTGCAACGAACGCTTAGAGATTGGCGGGGACTGGCAAAATTTCACGGTAAAGTTGAAACTAATTTGGGCGTGGGCTACGTGTACGACCGTATACTTGATTTTGATATGAGTAGCTCAAAAACTTTGGAGCAATACTTCACGCTTAACAATATCCAAAGAACAGCAGAGGAAATGCAGATTGTTCTGACAAAACTTAAACAGTATTTGTCAGAAAACAAAGTCGTGACAATGTCTATCAAGCCTTACAACATTTTGTGTCAACGAGTCAGTGAATCAGAGGTTTTTCCCGTGATTTGTGACAATATTGGCTCGGCAACACTGATTCCTTTAGAGATGTATTCAAGTTGGTTTTACCGACAGAAATTAGAAAGAATCTGGAATCGTTTTGAAAAAGATCCATTGGTCCAGGCTATGTACGAGGTATTGAGAAAAAAGAACTTGTCGAAGCCAAAGTAGAATGCGGCCTTGTTAAAAATATTTTTCACTAGGTCTTGCTTTTTCAAAATCGGCTTGCTAATATACGCACTTCGCAACAGGCACGTAGCTCAGTTGGTTAGAGCATCACCTTGACATGGTGGGGGTCGTTGGTTCGAATCCAATCGTGCCTACCAAAATTCTGTGCGAGAGGGATCTGAGGTTTCAGGTCCCTTTTGTTTTATCCAAAAGATTTTTCAAAAGAGTCTTAGTCTTCAACGAAGGCGTCAGTCCGGGCAGACTTAATGGCGGGCAATAGCGTCGAGAGTAAAAGCAAAATTGCGGCAACAAGTAGCGCGCAAGAAATCGGGCTTGTGAAAAACACCGTTGCATCGCCTCGGGCCAAAAGCATTGCACGGCGCAAGTTTTCTTCCATCATCGGTCCCAAGACAAAACCCAAAATGAGCGGAGCGGGCTCTGCACGCAAGTGATAAAAAACGTAGCCAAGAATCGCAAAAGCGACCATCGTCACCAAGTCATAGACGTTGTAGTTAATGGAATAAACCCCGATTGAGCAAATGGCCAAAATCATTGGAAACATCCAACGATAGGGAATTCGCAACATCTGTACCCAAAGACCAGCTAAGGGCAAATTGAGAATCACGAGAAAGAAGTTGCCGACCCACATTGAGACAATTAAGCCCCAAAAGAGCTCCGGATTGGTATCGATGACTTGTGGACCCGGGGTGATGTTTTGAATAATCAAGGCACCCATTAAAAGCGCCATCACGGCGTTTGATGGAATACCCAGCGTGAGCATCGGGATAAAGCTTGTTTGAGCGCCTGCGTTGTTAGCGGCTTCTGGTGCAGCCACGGCTCTTAAATTACCTTCCCCAACCGGAGTTTCATCAGGACTTTGTCTCGGGAGGCGCTTTTCAACGCTATAGGCCGCAAAAGCAGACAGTAATGCACCACCGCCTGGCAAGAGCCCTAAAAGGCTACCTAAAACCGTACCACGAGCAATAGCGGGTGTTGAGTTTTTAATATCCTCGCGCGTTGGCCACGGAGAGTCAATACGAGCACACGCCGTTTGAGGGGAGACTCGCATGGCTTGAAGGTTTTTAAGAATTTCTGCGACGCCGTAAAAACCCATGGAAATAACGGCAAAATCGATACCATCCTGAAGCGTTAAGGTATCAAGCGTAAAGCGCAACTCTCCGGACTGAATATCAGTGCCGACTAAGCCTAATAAAAGCCCCGTGATCACCATGGCAAAGGCTTTCAGGATGTCTCCGTTGGAAAGCACTACGGCACCAACTAAACCTAACACCATGAGGCTAAAGTATTCCGTTGCACCAAATAAAAGGGCCACATCGGCCAAGTGGGGTGTAGCCACAGCGATCAAAAGCGTTGCGGCAGTACCTGCAATGAAACTTGCAACGGCTGCGACTCCCAAAGCACTGCCGGCTCGACCCTTGCGAGCGAGTTTGTTGCCGTCAATGCACGTGACAAGTGCAGAGGCCTCTCCGGGAATATTCATTAGGATCGCAGTCGTGGAGCCCCCATATTGGCTACCGTAGTAGATGCCCGCAAGCATAATCACGGCTGCAGTTGGATCAAGCGAATAAGTGATGGGTAGCAATAATGCGAGCGTAGCAACGGGTCCGAGCCCGGGCAACACACCGACAAGAGTGCCTATCAAAACGCCTAAAAAACAGTACGCAATGTTCGTGAGCGAAAGCGCTGCGACTAGACCCACCGAAAGATTAGTCAGAAGATCCACTATGCACCTCCCCAAGAAGGCAATAGTGCAATCTCCAAATCCAAGGCCCCGATAAAGATGATCGCAATGATGGTGTTAATAGCCACAATGAGCGCTAGCGTTTCTTTAAGACTCGGACGGTCATTGGCCAGACACGCAATGCCGACCATAAGGCTCATGGCAATGAGAAGACCAAACTGCAGAGTGGCAGCAAAGGCAAGTACTGCTACACACAAAATAAAGAGGCGCTTGAGGTCAAATTGATAAAGAGGCTCCCGTTTCTTTTTAGGGGTTAAAGAACCCTTAAGGCTGATAAGGGCTCCTAAAACCATTAAAAGAATGCCTAAAAGGCGAGGGAAATACCCAGCGGCCATTCGGGTAGCGGTGCCCAACTCCAAATCACCGGCTAAGGCGACAAAAGTGCCACCGATTGCCATAAAGAAGAGTCCTGCCACGGTATCTCGGGCAAAGCGAAGCGTAACCATAGGCTAAGAGGTTAGTTTGAGTGCTCGAAGCAACATTTGGTACTTCTTTTGCTCACCGGCAATCCAGATATCAAAGGCTTTCGAGTCCAAAATGGCTGTTGAGCCGCTGGCAAGCAAGAATTTTTGCTGGTTTTCGTTCTCTAACAACGCTTTTTCAATGTCATTGAAGATGCCTCGACGAATTTCATCGGGGGTTGCCGATGGCGCAATAAGGCCAAACCAGGTTGAGATATCACAATCGATACCGAGCGAAGAAAGACTGGGAGCCGGAACACTGTTGTCAGGGTCGCTAACGGTTTGGGCTAAAGCGACAAGTCGGCCATCAGAGACCGCGGCTTTGGCACTGGCCCAATTGTCAAACATGAGATCGGTTTCTCCGGCCAAAACAGATAGTTGTGCAGCCGCTGCTCCGGCAAACGCAATGTGCTCTGTACGGTAGCCTTGGTTGGATAAGACTTCACCGATGATGTGACCTGCAGATCCGTTGCCGCCCGAAGCGGCATTGAGTTTACCTGGATTTTGGCGGATGTAGTCAAGAAGTTCTTGGAGTGTCTTAACGCCCAACTTCTGCATGGTTTGTGGCGTCATTACTAATACATTGGGCACATCGCTTAGTAGACAAATGCCCGCAAAATCATTTGGTTGATAGGGGAGATTGTCCCGAATCCAAGGGTTAACGGCTAAAGTGGCCACTGCACCCATGGCTAGGGTTTGACCGTCGGGCTCGGATTCTTTCAGTGCTAAGAGACCTCTGGCACCGGCCGCTCCGGGTCGATTTTCTACGATGACTTTACCTCGAAGAGGTTGAAGCATTTCGGCTACAACGCGAGCCGTTGCGTCCAAGGGACCGCCAGCCGGATAGGGCACAATAATGCGCAAGCTTTTATTTGTGCGTGCAGAAGATACCGTGGGACTTAAAAGTCCCCAAGCAGCTATAGACAATAAAAGATTGCGACGGTTAATCATGGCGATTTCTCAAAAATTTCTCGTATTGTAACGACCGTAAATCCCTTGGGTGAAACTAACGTTGACAGGGGACGATTAAAAGTTTAATTTTAAAGCAATCAAGTTAAGGCTTAGGGAGCCATGGATTCTCTTACCCTCGTTGACTTTTTTGCTACTGCCGCAGGTGCCCAGTTGCGTCGTTGGGAGGCAACACAAGCTGATGCATTGTTATCTCTTGAAACCGGAGAGACAGCTTTGCAACTCGGCGTGCCTTATGGTCAGGTGTTGCGAAGTGCAAGCCACGAAATCAAAATCTATGGTGCTCACGCTGATGAAAATAGCGAAGGTCTTAAACCGGCACTTAAACTTTCCTTTGATCAACTCCCTTTTAGAGAAGCCACTTTTGATTTAGTGGTGTGTGTTCATGCGCATGAACGCACCGGTGAGAAATTTTTCGAAGAAGCGTTTCGAGTTTTGGCCCCTGAAGGCAGGCTTGTTATTTTCGGGATTAATCCTTGGGGCCCATGGTGGTTGCGCAGAAAGGAAAAACTCATTGATAAAGAAGAAATTTTCGTGCCGTTGAGTGTCTCTAAGATTAAAACTCTTTGTTCGAAATACGGCACGATTGATCGAGGACGTTTCGGAGTCTATAGCCCATCCTTAAATGATAATCCTTGTGCGCTGGCGCGCTGGGGGTGGTGCGAGAAGGCTGGAGACAGATGGTGGCCGGCTTTAGCGAATGCCTTTATGTTAAGTGCCGTGAAGCGCAATGCATCTCCTAAGGCCGTGGGGAAGATTATCGACAAAGAAGCACTTTTAGGCTCTTGGCATGGCGCTCCCGTGACTTCTCACATGTCGGGAAAATGATCTAAAAATCAGAGCTTCTCAGAGGCTTGCCACAGCTTTTAGAAAATCCTTAAGATTAAGACTTCGATTTAATCCATTTCTATTGATCTCATGAGTGAAGAACGACTTCTAAAAATTTGGACTGACGGTGCATGCAAAGGCAATCCCGGGCCCGGAGGTTGGGGCGTGTTTATGCGCTGGGGCGACAGGACTAACGAGATGTGTGGTGGAGAGATCTCTACCACCAATAACCGCATGGAACTGATGGCTGTGATTGAGGCACTTCGTGCGATCAAGCGTCCCGTGCCCATGACCATCTTTTTAGACAGCCAGTATGTACGAAACGGTATTGAGAAGTGGTTGGACGGCTGGAAGAAAAAAGGCTGGAAGACCGCATCGGGCTCTGCCGTGAAAAATGTGGATCTTTGGCAGGCCTTGGATGACTTAATTCAAAAACATGATATTGAGTGGGAATGGGTCAAGGGCCACGCCGGTATTGAAGGCAATGAAAAGGCCGATGAGTTGGCCAACCGTGGCGTTCCGCAATCTTAAGGGAGAAGAACATAATGGCTCCAACTAAACGTCAAGTCGCATTGGATACCGAAACGACCGGTATGGATTGCAAAAACGGCCATCGTTTGATTTCCATTGGTTGCGTTGAAATTGTTAATCGATCCATTACAAAGCGCGAGTTTTCCGTTCTCTTAAATCCTGAGCGTGAAGTCGATGAAGAGGCTGCACTTAAACACGGCTACACCTGGCAAAGTCTTCAAGGACAACCTTATTTTGTCGATGTGGTCGATGATTTTCTTGCGTTCATCAAGTCTTCCGAGCTTCTGATTCATAACGCAGACTTCGACGTCGGCTTTTTAGATATGGAGCTTGAGAAGGTCGGTAAAGGGCCTTTATCTCAATATTGTGACGGCATTGTGGATACTTTGGCGTTGGCGCGTGCTTTACGCCCCGGGCAAAGAAGTAATTTGGATGCGTTGTGTTCAGCCTATGGGGTCGACAATACCGATCGTACGTTGCACGGCGCTTTAATTGACGCACAACTTTTGGCTCAAGTGTACTTGGCCATGACGCGTGGTCAGGAAACGCTCGATATCACAACCGTTGATACTACAAGTCTTCCGCCGATGCCCGATGTCTCAAGACTTCGAGTGCTAAGAGCATCGGAAGCCTCCGTGGAAGCCCATCGCCAAATGCTTGCCCAAATCGATAAAAAGAGTAAGGGCGCTACCGTTTGGAAGGAAAACGAGTAAACGTGTCTGATTGTCAAAGAGACGTTATAGTTTTTCCGTAATTATGTGATATTCGTTAAGAATCGTTTCCAATTAGCAGAATTACCGAAGTGAGAGTGTATCTCGTTCTGTAATATTGGTGCATCTAGCAAAAATCTGGAAGCGAGAGATGAAGAAAAGTCTTTTCGGTGCGTTGGTGCTTGTCTCAGCGCTTGCCGTTATGAGCGGCTGTTCTGACAAAAATGCGACAACGCAGCGCAAGCCTGTAGAGGTGGCAACAATGGCCGTTACACCTGTGACGGCCATTCGTTGGGTGGATACCTTCGGTCAGACTGAAGGCGCAGAGGAGGTTGAAGTAAGAGCCCAAGTGGGTGGCGTCTTACGCGCACTGAATTTCAAAGAAGGCGAAACGGTCAAAGCCGGTCAAACGCTTTTTGAAATTGAAAAAGATCCCTACGAAGCCTCGTTGCGTCAAGCTAAAGCTCAAACTCGTCAAGCCCAAGCAGAACTCGTCAAAGCCCAACGGGACTATCGAAGAGCTTCCGAACTTATCAAAGTCAATGCGGTCAGTCGTCAAGAATATGACGATGCTAAAACATCACTTTCTGTGGCAAAAAGCGCTTTAGCGTTGGCTCAAGCTCAAGAAAAAAATGCCGCCATTGATCTTGAGCATGCAATGGTTCCGGCGCCGGTCTCAGGTATTGCCGGCAAAAGTGAGGTCAATGTGGGGTCTCTCGTCACAGCAGGAACTACACTTTTAACTACCATCACGCAACCGCAATCGCTTCGAGTCACATTTGCAATTAGCGACAGTGAATTGTCGAATGCCAAACTGACAAAAGACAATCTCGTTCGCGTTTTTTACCCCAATTCCAAAGAATTTATTCCGGCTCGCTTGGACTACATTGCTGGTCAAGTCGATGCGGATCGGGGAACGTTACGACTAAGAGCAATATTGCCGGAAACCGATCGCCTGTGGCCGGGACAATATGTCTCAGTGCGCATCATGATGGGAGAGCACAAAAACGCGTTCTTGGTCCCTCAAGGGATTGTGAAGCAAAAAGCTGACGGAACTTACGCCGTTTATGTTTATGACAAGGGTGTCGCCCGTGAACGCAGTGTTTTGTTAGGCAACTGGGAAGGTAAAGACTGGGTAGTAACTTCAGGGCTTAAAGCCGGTGATGAGGTGATTATTAATCAAATCATGAGGTTAAGAGACGGTATCCAAGTAACGAAAGCTGAACCTCAAAAGGTTGAAACTGCCTCAGCGACAAACGCACAAACCGAGGCTCCTGCCAAGTAACGGGTAAGTATCATGCTTTCGCAAATCTGTATCCGTCGCCCGATTCTGGCCTCTGTCATGTCGATTTTGATCGTCTTGGCGGGGTTGGTTGCTGTTCGTATCTTGCCTTTGTCGCAATACCCGGATATTTCACCTCCGTCAGTTTCAATTTCGACGTCTTACGAAGGGGCTGATGCATTAACGTTGGCTAGAACGATTGCTGCACCTATCGAAGATCAGCTCTCGGGCGTTGAAGGTCTTCAGTATTACACTACGTCCATTCGTTCCAACGGTGACGTACGCATTTCTTGTACGTTCGAAGTGGGCACGGATCCCAATGACGCCATGCTTGAAATCAACAACCGTGTGAGAACGGTTGAAAGACGATTGCCGGAAACCGTGCGTCAAAATGGGGTCTCTGTCAGAAAGCGCTCCGAAGAAACACTGTTACTCATGGTGTTGACTTCACCTGATCATTCAATGAACACCACACAGTTGGCTGACTACGCAACGATCAATATGGTCGATGACTTAAAGCGTATTCCGGGCGTGGGTGACGTGAGCGTTTTCGGTAACGTGCAAGGCGCTATGCGCATCTGGTTAAACCCTGACAAGATGGCGCTTCTGGGGGTGACGGTCAATGACGTTAAAGATGCGGTTGAAATTCAAAATGAACAATATGCTGCCGGTCGTGTTGGGGCTGCACCAACGGTAGAAGACCAACAACTCTTCTATACGGTAACGACCCGCGGTCAACTTTTAACGGTTGAAGAATTCGGCAATATTACGATTCGCTCCGATGGCCCTGACGGCATCATTCGTTTGAAAGACATTGCCCGAGTCGAAGTTGGTAAGAGAAGTTATGACTCTTATAACCTCTTAAATGGTGAACCGGCTATTACCATTGCCGTTTACCTTCAAACGGGTGCTAACGCTGTTAGCACCGCCACGGCGGTTAAGGAAGAAATTGATCGCTTGGCAGCGCACTACCCGGAAGGTCGTGTAACGCATACGATCACGGACGACACAACAGAATTCGTGCTCGCCTCTTTGAATGAAGTGGGTAAAACGCTTCTTGAAGCTGGTCTTCTTGTGTTGATCGTTGTTTACGTGTTCCTACAGAGCTGGCGTGCCACGATTATTCCGATGGTCGCTGTCCCCGTGTCTTTGATTGGCACGATGGTGGGGTTGTGGCTCTTTGACTTTTCCCTGAATACCATGACGCTTTTTGCCATGACACTGGCCATCGGTATTGTGGTCGATGATGCCATTGTGGTGCTTGAAAATGTCGAGCGCATTATGGTCAGTGAAAATGTCAGTCCTAAGGTAGCTGCAAAACGCGCCATGAAAGAAGTGTCGGGCGCATTGGTCGCCATTGTTTTGGTGCTCTCTGCCGTATTTGTGCCGGTTGCCTTCTTGGGCGGCATGGCAGGCGAACTCTATCGTCAATTCGCCGTGACAATTACGATCTCGGTGGCCATTTCCGGTTTTGTCGCCTTGACGTTAACGCCTGCATTGTGCGCCATCATGCTTAAAAAACGCGAAGGCGATCCTGCTAAGCCCTTCCAACGCTTCAATGTCGGTTTGGGTCGAGTGACGAGAGTGTTCCAACGTTGTGTGGGTACGGCTTTGCATCACAGGGTCATCAGTGGTGTGGTGCTTTTGGCAGTACTTGCTTCTTGTTGGTTCATGTTGCAAGTGACGCCCACGTCATTTGTGCCTCGCGAAGACCAAGGTATTGTGCGCGTGAGTTTGACGTTGCCTGAAGGGGCTTCATTAACCCGTACCGAGCAGGTTGCCGCCGAACTTCAAAACAAGATGGCCAGTATTGAAGGTGTGGAAGCCGTGTGGACGTTGGCGGGTAATGATACGGTTGCCAACGATGTGCGACAAAACGCCGCAACCTTCGTGCTTAATCTCAAGCATTGGGATGATCGTCAGAATACGGCCGCTGACATTGTCAGAATTCTCACGAAAGCGGCCGCGGATTTAACAGACGGGACTGCAACGGTTTCTACTCCGGCACCTATCCGAGGTCTAGGTTCTGCGTCAGGTTTCACGGGTTATTTGCAATCGCGTGAAAGCGATGATCCATTGCTTCTTCAACAGGTGGCCGATAACTTCATTACGGAACTGAGCTATTCGCCCATTTTGACCGGCGTGCGTCATACGGCAAAAGCCGAGTCGCCGATTTTGGCTGTCAGTGTTGACGAAGAAAAAGCCATGGCCTTGGGAGTCTCCGTTTCGGAAATCTACGATACTTTGGCCGCATTGATGGGCAGTACCTATATCAACGACTTCACGAGAAACGGGAAAATTAACCGTGTGATCATGCAAGCCGATGCTGAATATCGCATGAAGCCTGAAGATTTAGGACGTGCTTGGATTCGCAATAGTGCCGGAGAAATGATCCCGATGTCGACGATGGTGAGTTGGGAACGCACGTCCGGCGCAGAAACCATGGCCCGTATGAACGGTTACATGGCTGCACGCTTCATGGGCGAGGCCGCTTCTGGCGTGAGTTCCGGTGAAGCCATTAATGAAGTGGAGCGCATTGCTGCAGAAACTTTACCCGAGGGTTATGCAGTCGGCTGGATCGGTCAAGCCTTCCAAGAAAAGCGCTTGGGCGCATCTGCGACCACCGCATTTGTCTTCGGGATCATTGTGGTGTTCTTGATTTTGGCAGCACAGTATGAACGGTGGTCCTTGCCGATTGCCGTGGTTTTGTCAGTACCCTTTGCCGTATTGGGGGCACTAGCCGCAACGTATATCAGAGGGTTATCAAACGATATTTACTTCCAGATTGGTCTTCTCGTGTTGGTAGGCTTGTCAGCTAAGAACGCCATTTTGATTGTGGAATTTGCTGCCCAAAAATTGGAGCAAGGAAAGAGTGTCTTTGATGCTGCGTTGGAAGCTGCGTCATTGCGGTTGCGTCCGATTTTAATGACCTCATTTGCGTTCATTTTAGGTGTGTTGCCGTTGGCTATTGCCGCGGGGCCGGGGGCTGCTGCTCGTCAATCGATGGGTACCGGGGTCTTAGGTGGCATGATGATGGCGACCTTTATTGCCATTATCTTTGTGCCGGTTTATTTCACTTGGTTTGTTTCGAAGAAGCCCGTGCGTCGTGATGATGACGATGAAGAATATGGGTCACCTTTTTTAAGTCATAAGGAAAACTCAGATGAATCTGAGATTCGGTAGAGTAGAAAGGCGAAGAGAAATTCACCAACATTAAACTAAAGACTCTTCACCTTCTTGCTACCTGATACGCTAAAATGGATCCTCATCTTGAGGTAGGTAACTTTTTTCCCCATGACATCAAAGCATATTTCACACGGACTAGAAGGTAAGCATAGAGTTGCTATAGTGGTTCCTGTATATAACGTCTCAAAGTATTTGGCAGAGTGTCTTGATTCTGCTCTCAATCAGACATATAAGGAAATTACTATTTTTGCTGTTAATGATGGTTCGACAGATGACTCTGGTGAGATATTGGATGAATTTGCCAAAAAACATTCCAAATTACTGGTAGTTCACAAAAGTAACGGGGGAGTATCTTCTGCCAGAAATGCCGGATTAGATGCTATTAAAAATAGTGAAAATCATTTTGAGTTCGTGTATTTCTTAGACAGTGACGATACTATACCGAATGACTTCGTCCAAAAACTTGTTGACGCTCTAGAAAAAGAGAATGCTGATGTTGCAATTTGTCCGGTCTATGAGTTTGATAAACAAGGGGGAAAAGTTAAATCGCATCCCGTTGAAAAGCCTACAGTATTGGATAGAGACGAGTTTGTTGAATGCTACTATGGTCTTAATGGGTGGGAAGGCACTTCTGTTGCTTATAGATTTCTCGTTAATAAATTTTTCAGGTTTTCTACATTTGAATTCTCTCGTTTTGATGAAACATTTAAGACAGCGGAAGACCAAGAATACATTATTTCGAGCATAATGCCAGCCCTGAATAAGGCCGTTATTGTTCTCGATGTTTATTGTAAATATCGCTTACGCAATTCTTCTCTTTCTCGTAACAGAAAAGTTGGTGGAAAGCAGACTCACGACATTTATTTCAAAGCGATTCACTTAAAGAATAAATACTCTAGGCTTGCTAGACAAGAAATTGAGAAGCGATATATAGGAAGCGTATATAAGGAACTACGACATAGTTTCGTGACGGGCGATTGTCAGCGGCAACATGCTACGCTAGAAGAACTTAAACGTATGCGCTTAATAAAATGGGAATTTCCTCAAACGCTACGAACCAAAGTAAGAATTTTATTGGCTTATCTACCTAAATCCATTTTAAAAGCCTATTGTCTGCGCCGATTTAAAACCCTTAATTCGACTAGATCTGATTGGAATCCCAATTTTTTGATTAAGTCAGATGAAAGGATATATTGCGTAATGGACTAATGGAAGTGGAACGCAGTTTCGGAATCTTGAATCTGAGTTAGTTGTCCGTTAAATCAGTCTCAAAAGCTCGGCGTAATAGACATTGGGAGCCTTATTTCCGAGTTTTGAGTGCGGGCGACTTCCATTGTAATAGAAAATCCAATCCTTGATTTTAGTTTTAGCCTCCTTTCGTGTATCAAATTTGCCCCGACGGTGGTGTGACCTCACGTTTCAGTGTTGCCCACAGCGATTCCGACGGTGCGTTATCCCAACATTGCCCCAGGCCGCTCATCGAGCTACGTAAGCCGTATTCTTGGAGCATTGCTTGAAAAGATAAGCTGCAATATTGAGATCCGCGGTCGCTGTGGAAAATGCATCCGGCATCAGGCATTTCGTTCTCATAGGCCATTTTCATGGCATTGATCACTAAGTCGCTGGTCATACGAGACTGCATGCTATAGCCCACTAAGCGCCTAGTTCCCAAGTCAATGACACTGGCCAAATACAACCAGCCCTCGCGTGTGCGGATATACGTAATATCGCCACACCAAGCCTCATTGATACCAAGCTCGTCAAATTGCCTCGATAAAAGGTTAGGCGCAACGGCCAATTGATGGTGGCTGTCAGTCGTTTTAACGTACTTGCGATGGAAGCGATGATAGATTCCGGCGTTTCGCATTAAGTTGCGAAGCCGCGGAACTGACACAGAGACGCCTTGCTGGCGTAAATGGCGGTAGCACACCATTAAACCGGGCGTATAGCCCTTACAACGACCCTCAATAAAGGCCTTGATCGTGCTGACAATGAATGCATCGGTATGCACGACACCATAACGATGGGTCTTGTCGCTTTTTCTCCAATCGTAAAAGCCACTAGTGCTGATACCAAGCAAGTAACAAGCCCGAGTCACAGAAATGCCGGAGTGCTTACCGACTGTACCGTCTTCAATGCACTGAGCAATAAAGGCGTACTTCTTTACGGCAATTTGGCGAAGTACGCCGCCGCTAATGACATGGAACCCTCCTATTTTTCCCGATAAAGAGGAAAATAAAAGTGCAAACCAAACGGAGGACACCATGTCAAATTCAAGGATACAATCGAAAGCATTAAATGCCAAATTATCGTGGGAAATAATCGGACTGGATTTGGCAAAAAATGATCTCAGTTTTGTCGGAATCACCTTAGAGGGAGAAATCATTCGCATAGATCGTCTTAGCTACGAGCAATTAGTTGAATTCTCCAGAGACACCGATCCAACGACTTTTGCCATGGAACCGTGTTGTGAGTCACATTATTTAACCAACCAACTTGAACTCTATGGTCACCAATGCCGAATTATTCCCGGCAAAGCCGTTCAAAATTACATCGATACTTATTTTTCCGGTCAAAAGAATGATCTCAACGATGCGGAGGCCTTAGCCTTCTTGGGACAACAGAAGCGTTTGAAATTTGTTCGAGCAAAAAATAGGGATGAAATGCAATTACAAACGTTGTTGACTGTCAGGGAACATTACATCGATGAGTGCCGTAAAACCTTAACCTCACTGAAGGGGGTGGCGCAATATTGGGGGCTTCGTTTAGCAAAAAGTTTATCCAGCGAAATGCGTTTGATTGCCTTGATTGAGGATGCAGACTTGCCGGAGGATGTGAAGGGTATTTTTAAAGAAATGGTGAAAACGTATAAGGATCTTCAAAAGAAAGCTCGCGAACTAACGAAAAAAAATTGAGGCATTCACTCAGGGGGATGAATTTTGTCAGAAAATAAGAAAGATACCGGGCTTGGGCCCCATAAGTAGCGCCGGTCTAAAGGTTGCAATAGGAGATATTGCACGATTTCCTAGTCCTCGAACGTTGCCGGCGTATTTTGGTTTAGTACCGAGGAATATCACTACCGGACATAGTCTGAAAATGGGCAAAATTACTAAACGAGGTGATAGGCTGGTTCGTACTTATCTTGTCCAAGCGGCCAGTTCGTTGTTGATGCTCGATGGTAAAGGTAAGTTTCGAGATTGTCAGCTCCGGCGTTGGATACAGCGAAAACGTCAAACCCTCAATCATGGGAAACTTGTAGTAGCCTTAGCGGCCAAACTGCTGCGAATTGTTTGGGCCATTTTGTCCAAGAATGAGGCATTTGACTACAGAAAGGCCGGAGTTGCCAAATGTTCGTTGCCGAAGACATAAACAATCGTTAAAGAAAATTAACCTGAGGAGTCAATCGAAGTCAATAAAACATGAGAAGCCGAAGGCAATGCTGAACAGTCTGGTAAAAAAAGTTGTTTTCTAAACAAACATTGCCGCTTTTTAGACACCAGCATTCTTTCTTGAAGTTCATGGTGAGCAAATAGTGCAGAATATTGCGCTTACAACAGCTCGGAGAGATTGATAGATAAGGCCCCTCACATGATCTAATTGATTTTGATAAGATGCTCAGGATTAAAAGCTATTCATAGCTAAAGTTGGCTTGGCTACTCCATTTAAAAATGGAGTAATCGGGAAATATTGTTGTCCACCCCTTGACAAAGAGTCGGGTTCCAGAGATTTTTTTAAAAATTCAATCTCAGCTTGAGCTTTCTTGAGTTCTAATCGCAAGCGTGCGGTTTCACCGAGGTTTTTATTTTCTTGTTCTGAACGAGCTTCTTTGGCTTTTAAGCACCAGACATTCAGTGTCTTTGGGCTGATTCCAAGACTTTTAGCCACTTCAACTTGAGTCTCACCGTTGAGAACACGGCTGACAGCAGACTGACGAAATTCGGGGGAGAACTTAAAGTTTTTCTTCATTTTGCTAGATCCTTTTAATCGTATTGTAAGGATCAGATTCAAAATTCCGAGTCTACGATCTTACTTCATAAAAAAATGGACATCTTTCCAAAGCCTTTTTGTGTAAAACATGTATCTGTATAGCTCTGAATGCTTGATGTATTAAATTTGCGTTTTAATGAATTCACAGCGTTACCTTTACTTGGCGTAATTCTGTGTTTCCGTTTATTTACTATGATACTTTGTATTGAGATTAAATGAAAAGGCAATCAAGTGACTTGATTGGTTTGAGGTTGAGATTTATTCAAAGCATAATGTTTAGTCAATTATGAAATTGTTACCTTGTACTGCATGGGTAGTGCTGTTTGAATCAACATAACTGTCTGTGTTACGAAAATATTTGACGATTGAGTAACCTCTAAGGTAGAACAACGTGAAGCCATCAACCTTTCAGGCAAATCTTTAGTCTCATAAACAAAATAAATTTTTCAGATCGAATGCTTAATAGCAAAAAGTCTTGCTATTGAACAAGAATTTAAGTTTTCCTGAATCAGAAAAATTGAATAGGACTCGCTAAGTTTTTCAGATGTGCCACGACACTGTATGCCGTTGATGTGCTTGATTTCGGGTTGGCAGGATCCGGTCTAGAGCTGATCGTCAGTTGTGCCTGCATCAAATCATTAGTCAATCGGATGCAGTGAGTATTGCGAGTGGTCTCAGGGTCACTCTTAACACACACTGTAGCGGTGTTCATGGATTCTGTTGCCAGTGCAGACGCGACGGCCACGTTAACGTTTTTAGGAAAACCGTTAATGGCAGTGGCAACATCGCCTTCAAAAAGAATTTCTGCTTCAGTTTCCGATAATGTTTTGTCTTTTAAGTATGGCGCTCCAGCCAAGCTCTTAGGAGCTTTAGTGTTTTGAATTTCAACTTTGCAAGGTCCCATGGATGCAAAGGTTTGCATTAAATCTAATCCACCCACTGCACCATTGGGAACGTAGATTTTACGATTAACTTCCTGTGCCGCAGTTTCAAGGCGTTTCTTCAAAGTTTCGTTACTTAAGGCCCCAATGGAAACAACCACTAAATCACAACCGGCTTTCAGGACGGTTTCTCCATATTCAGCCACCGCATCTCGAGAAGCAAATTCCACCACGATATCCGGTTTAACAGAGAGCAATTGATCAATGGTGGTGCAAGGTAGTGCTGAGACAGTTTGTGCCAATGAATTAGCGTGCTCAATGTTACGCGCCATGATGGCAACAATGCTGTATTGCTCAGAGAGTTGCTTTTGAACTTGTTCGCAAAAGATTTTGCTCAAAGCCCCTGCGCCAATGACTGCAATGCGTCTCATGATGATTAAACCCTTAGAGTTTAATTGTGTGTTGAATCTTCATCTTTTTTAGCCAGTAACTTTCAAAGTGGCTAAGGATGCGACTAGCGTCGATGCCATAACTTTGCCCTAATGTTTGAGCAAAGGTTTTGACATCAAAAAATTCCTCGCTTGTTTCCGGCATGGAGTCAACGGTGATAATAAAGGAGGATAAAAGTCGGCCTAGGTCACGGATTCGCCATTTCTCAGGCGTACCGTTAGAAAATAGCATAGCGGAATCTAAGTCCCAGAACCCCATGTCATTACCGCTGACGTAGAAATTGGCTAGTTTGATATCTCCATGAGCCATACCGCTGTCATGAAGACGTTTCAGTAGAGTGCCAGCTTCTTTCAAAAGCTTGGTGCTATTGGGTTGTGAACGCAAAGCTTCATTTGCTGTATCTGCACCATGCAAGACTTCTGTGACGATGTACGAGTCTGATACTAAGCCCATTTGACGGCGATCACCAGCGGCGAGTACTTTGGGCGTGTGAAGTCCTGCTCTTTCTAAATGATCGGCAACAACGGCTGTCCAGTAGCTTCGAGAGGGGCTTACAAAATAGCGCAAGCGAAAAAGAAACTTCTTTTCGGTAAAGCGGACATGCTTGGCGAAGAACTCAACTCCATCAACAGAGCAAAGCGCAGCAGTCGACTTTTTGGAACGCTTCTGAACGTAACCATTTTCAATGATGCTATCGATGTCGGGTGCAATGGAAAGGAGGACTTTTTGATGAGCTCCTGCAGTGACATGATAGTCAAAGTCGCCCAGTTGCAGTGCTTGAGTACCGGGACGGTTTAACCAACTTTTGAGTTCTGGGCTCCAGCGTGTGTACATGATTTTTGCGTCAAAATGGTGTCAAAGGACCAATGTTAACGCAAAAGCGCCCGAACTTCTCGGGCGTTCGATCAAAAGCTAAGCTAATTCAATCCAATACGGCGCATGGTCACTGGGCTTGGGCCACTTGCGGGGAGCTTTATCAACTTGGGCACTTTTGACCGAGTTTTTGAGAGCATCGGACACAAGAATATGGTCAATGCGCACGCCGTGATTTTTCTGATAACCCAACATGCGGTAATCCCATTGCGAGAAAATTTTTGCAGGTTGATCAAATAAGCGAAAAGAGTCGTTGAGCCCTAAGTTGATGAGCGATTGAAATGCTGCGCGTTCTTCCGGAGAAACGAGAATATTGCCTTCCCAGAAAGCCGGATCCCAGACGTCACGATCGTCAGGCGCAATGTTAAAGTCGCCCATCAGAGCAAACTTAGGATGTGCCGGGACTTCGCTAGATAGCCATGAGTGAAGCGCTTTAAGCCAATCAAGCTTATAGATAAATTTGTCGCAGCCAACCTCAGCACCATTGGGGAAATACCCGCAAACGACTCTGAGGTTGCCGGCTGCCGTTTCAAAGTCGCCGGCAATCAATCGTCGCTGTTCATCATCAAAACCCGGAATGTTTCGCACAAGATTTTCAGGCGCTTGAACGGTGTCAAGCTTATAGAGGATCGCTACACCGTTATAAGTTTTCTGTCCTGCCCAGACTGCACCGTAGCCAATATCCGCGAGCTCTTGAGCGGGGAATAGCTCGTCCACGATCTTGAGTTCTTGAAGCCCCACGATGTCCGTTTGAGTGGCTTTGAGCCACTCAATGACATGAGGCAAACGCATCTTGAGCGAATTAACATTCCAGGTCGCAATTTTCATAGAACGCCCCTTAGCCTTTAATGCCACTGTGGCGAAGTAATGCATCAATCTTAGGAGCCCGCCCACGGAAGGCAATGAAGGATTCAATCGCAGGGCGAGAACTGCCGACTGCTAAGACCTCATCGAGCCACTTTTTACCGGTAGTAGGGTTGAGAATGCCTGTTTCTTCAAAAAGGGAGAACGCATCACTACTCATCACTTCTGCCCACTTGTAGCTGTAGTAGCCTGCGGCATAGCCACCGGCAAAGATATGGCTAAAGGAGTTGGGGAAGCGGTTATAGGCGGGTTGTTCCGTCACAGCGACTTCTTTTCGAACTTCAGCTAAGAGCTCAAGGATCGAATCCTTTTCAGGATCAAAGTCTGTGTGAAGCAACATGTCAAAAAGGCCGAATTCCAATTGTCGGACCATGGCCATGGCGCTTTGGAAGTTCTTTGCAGCAAGCATCTTGTCAAAGAGCGTGCGAGGAAGCTTTTCGCCTGTTTTCACATGACCGGTGAGGTTTTGCAACACGGTCCAGTCCCAGGCAAAGTTTTCCATAAACTGACTCGGGCACTCCACGGCATCCCATTCAACACCGTTAATGCCACTGGCAGCCGGTTCTTCAATGCGAGAAAGCATATGATGAAGACCGTGTCCAAATTCGTGGAAAAGGGTCAATACATCATCGTGCGTTAAAAGCGCAGGCTTGTCACCCACGGGCTTAGCGAAGTTGCAGACAAGGTAGGCCACCGGCGTTTGCAATTGGCCGTACAAACGATTGCGGGTGCGATCATTGTCCATCCAGGCGCCGCCTCGCTTATTTGGGCGGGCATAGAGGTCCATGTAGAACTGAGCCACTTTTTCGCCTTTGTCGTTTTCAATCCGGAAAAATTGCACGTCAGGATGCCAAACGGGTGCCATGTCAGGAACAATGCGAATGCCAAAGAGCGTTTGTACGAGACCAAAGAGGCCGTTAAAGACATTGGGTAGTGTGAAATATTGCTTTACTTCTTGGTCAGAGTAGCTGTAGCGAGCTTGACGTAACTTTTCGCTCGCAAAAGGCAGATCCCAGCTTTGCGGATCGTCAATTTTGAGCGTATCGCGAGCGAATTGCTTGACTTCCTTCATGTCATTTTTGGCTTGAGGCAAGCTTCGCTTGGCCAAGTCTCGTAAGAAGGCAATCACTTCTCGAGGAGTGTCAGCCATCTTGGTAGCAAGAGACACTTCACCGTAGTTTTTAAAGCCAAGGAGCTTTGCTTCCGTTTCTCGCAATTCGACAATGTGGCGCATCACATTGTTATTATTAAATCGGCCGTCAAAATCCAGTTCTGAAGCACGCGTGACATAGGCTTTGTAAAGAGTTTCTCGCAATGCACGGTTTTGTGCATATTGCATGACAGCAAGGTAGTGCGGTACTTGAAGCGTGATGCGGTAGCCTTCTTGGCCGGCCGCTTGAGCGGCTTCTTTAAAGGAAGCGATGTCATCTTCGGGAATGCCGGCAAGATCAGACTTATTTTCGACTAACAGGCCATATGCATTCGTGGCATCGAGCAAGTTCTCAGAAAACTTTTGATTTTCTTTTGCGAGTGTCTCTTTGACAGTTTTAAGTTGCTCTTTACGCTTTGCTGGCAAAAAGGCACCGGCAAGCATGAAGTCTTTGAGCTCTTCATTAATGATGCGCTGGCGAGTAGAGGAAAGCGTTTTGAATTCCGCACTTTCCTTAATTGCTTTGTACTTTTCAGATAGCTCGCTTTGAGAAAGCCCAATCCAAAATTGAGTAACGATAGGCAGAGCTTCGTTATAGGCTTCACGAAGCTTCGGTTCATCACACACACTCATTAAGTGGCTCACGGCGCCCCAGGCACGGGACAGCTTTAATGTGCGTTGTTCCAACGGCGTGATGACTGCATCCCACGTTGCTGGGGTTTCTTTGGCATTAGATGTTTTGAGCGCTTCTTGAGCGTCTTGAATCAAAGCCTTCATGCCGGGCACAACGTGCTCGGGTTTGATGGCGGGAAAGTCAACTAAATCAGTAATCGATAAGAGGGGATTGCTTGACATTTGATACCTCATTTTTAACTCGGTAATGATAGCGAGGAAAGCGGGGAGAATGAAGGGTTAAACCATATAACGTGTACTGTTTCCCTCAAAGAATTTGTCATCAAAAATGTCAGAGTTCACTATAAGTTGTTCTGGTTTGATGTTCTCACGAAATTTTGCATTGAATTGAGTTAGAGAAGCTTTAAATATTTATCGTCGTGCTAATTCATTTCATTCAAAATTGATTGAAAAAATAATTGAAGAAAAATGTCCTTAACTTCGTCATTTGTCTCGATTCAACATACAATATAGGGCTTACATATCTAGTTCCTTTTTGTTTGCCAGGATGCACATGCAACCCCAATTTGTCCACCTTCGTATGCACTCTGAATTCTCCGTAACCGACAGTACGGTACGGTTGGATTCAGCCATTGGTAAAGTCAAAGAACATAATGTCGGTGCATTGGGGCTGACTGATTTCAATAATATTTTTGGCGGTCTGATTTTCTATACGCATGCTATGAAAGCAGGCGTAAAACCCATTGTCGGCTGCGATTTGGTAATCGAAAATACATCGGATCGCGATAAGCCCTATCGGATGGCTGTATTATGTGAAAATCATGACGGCTACAAAAACCTTTGTGAAATCTTGACCAAGGCCTGGTTAAAGAACCAATACATGGGCCGAGGCGAGACAAAACTCGAATGGCTTTTAGAGCAAAATGAAGGTTTGATCATGCTCTCAGGTGGCCCTGAGGGCATTCTTGCTCAACTGTGTCTTGCAGGCAAAGGTAAAGAAGCCTTGGCCATGGCCCAAAAGATGAAAGTAGCCTGGCCGGATCGTTTCTTTATTGAGCTTCAACGCGCAGGACGTGAGCAAGATGAAGCGGTGGTTCGCTATCACTTAATTTTGGCCGACCAGCTTGATATTCCGGTTGTTGCAACGCATCCGATTCAGTTTTTAAATCCTGAAGATTTTGATGCTCACGACATTCGTGTATGCATTGCACGGGGTGACGTTCTCGCGGATAAAAATCGTCCTCAGATTTACTCCAGAGAGCAATATCTCAAATCGCCTGAGGAGATGATTGATCTCTTTAGCGATGTGCCCTCAGCCATCGCTAATTCGGTTGAAATTGCCAAGCGCTGTAACCTGGATCACGTGCTCAATTCTCCGCAATTGCCGATTTTCCCGACGCCTGAGGGCATGAGCTTGGATGACTACATCGATCAGCTTTCTCATGAAGGTCTGGAAGCGCGTCTCAAATTCTTGTATCCGGATGAAAAGGAACGCGATAAACAACGTCCTCGTTACGAAGAGCGATTGAAGTTTGAGCTTGACATTATCAAGCGCATGAAGTTCCCCGGTTACTTCTTAATCGTGCAGGACTTCATTAACTGGTCAAAGCGAAACGGCGTAGCCGTGGGGCCGGGACGTGGTTCAGGTGCTGGGTCGTTAGTGGCTTATTCATTGCGTATTACGGACATGGATCCGTTGCGCTACGACTTACTTTTTGAACGTTTCTTAAATCCGGAACGTGTGTCCATGCCTGACTTTGACGTGGACTTCTGCCAGTACAACCGTCAAAGAACGATTAACTACGTTAAAGAGCGTTACGGTGAAGAGGCCGTAAGTCAGATTGCCACCTTTGGCACCATGGGTGCCAAGGGTGTGGTGCGAGACGTTGGTCGTGTTTTAGGCATTAGCTATAGTCTTTGCGACAAGGTTTCTCGTTTGATTCCTGCACAACCCGGCAAGAACGTAACGTTGGCCGAAGCCGTGGAAACGGTCCCTGACTTAAAAGAGTTAATCGAGAAAGAAGAAGCTATTGCACAACTCGTCGATAAGGCTCTGCCTTTGGAAGGCTTGGTGAGAAACCTGGGTATGCACGCCGGTGGCGTCTTGATCGCTCCGGGTAAACTCACGGACTTCTGTCCGCTTTACTCACAAGACGAAAACCCCGACAACGTTATCAGTCAGTTTGATAAAAAAGACGTGGAAAACGCAGGCCTTGTGAAGTTTGACTTCTTAGGACTCACAACGCTAACGATTCTAGAGTTTGCCATGGGCTTTATCCGTCAATTGGATCCCAGTTGCACACTTAAGCTTGAAGAGATTCCCATTGACGATAAGGCAACCTATAAGCTCTTCCAAGACGGTAATACGAGCGCAGTCTTCCAGTTTGAAAGTGATGGGATGCGCAAACTTTTGCGCGATGCCAAGCCTGACTGCTTAGAAGATTTGATTGCTTTAAACGCCTTGTACCGCCCGGGGCCAATGGACCTTATTCCCGATTACATCGCCTGTAAACACGGTCAGAAAGAGGTGATTTATCCTGATCCACGGTTAGAGCCCGTATTGGCAGAAACCTACGGCATCATGGTGTATCAGGAACAGGTGATGCGTGTGGCGCAAATTATTGGCGGCTACTCACTGGGTGGCGCCGACCTCTTGCGTCGAGCTATGGGTAAAAAGCAAGTCGATGAGATGAAGCGTCAACGTGTGGTCTTCGTGAAAGGTGCCGTTGAACGCGGAATGGCAGAAGATAAAGCGGGCGATTTATTTGACTTGATGGAAAAGTTCGCAGGCTACGGCTTTAACAAGTCTCACGCTTGTGCCTATTCCTATGTGGCGTATCAAACAGCCTATCTCAAAGTGCACTATCCGGCGCCCTTTATGGCGGCAAACATGTGCTTGACGATGGATTCGGGTGAAAAACTCAAGCACTTGATTGATGACTGTTATTTGAATGGCATTTCAGTTCTTCGTCCGGATATCAATGAAAGCGATTGGAAATTTGTGCCGACCTCAATGAATGAAATCCGTTATGGCTTAGGCGGCATTAAGGGCATCCCGAAGGAAGCAGCAGAAGCGATTGTTAAAGAGCGCAAAGCCAACGGCCCCTTCAAGGATTTGTTCGATTTAGTCAGTCGCGTTGATCGTTCCAATTTCTCAAAGCGCACGTTGCTGTCCTTCATTTATGCAGGTGTCTTTGACTCTATTGAGCCCAATCGAGCAAAGCTTGCGGCCAACGTTGATAACGCCTTGTCGCTGAGCGAAAGTGAAGCGGCCAATGCCGGCCAAGAAAGTTTGTTTGGCGACGTGATGGAAGAGGTTTTACCAGAATACGTCGAGGCAAAGCCTTGGAGTGCCTACAAAGAATTGATGCTTGAACAATCTGTGATGGGTTGTGTGTTCAGAGGCCACTTCTTTGGAGCATTCCAAGATGAAAAGTTAACCGGCCCCATCAAACCGTTGATTAACGTGAAGGCAGGTAGCAGAGGAGGCAAACGTCGTCCTCCGATGACAACTGTTGCCGGCATCGCTTCTGAAGTGAAATCGTCCTTTAACAAGGAAGGTCGTCTCATGGGGCAAGTGACGTTGGAAGACGGTACCGCGAGCATGGTGGTTCGTTTCTATGGTGACGATTGGAAGCGCTATCGTAATCTCGTGAAACTGGATGAATTGGTCATTATTAAAGGCTCGGCAAGAGAAGATAAGTTTATGCCCAGTGGCGTGTCCATGAGCGGTCGATCCTTGGATGTACCGGCAACGCTTCGGGCAAAAAATGGTGTGACGCTTTTATTTAAAGCGGAAGATCCTAACTTTGATTTTGACACACTCAAGCCGATTCTTGAGGCGCACCGCCCGGCAGTTGACGATGCCGGTTGCCACGTTGGTGTCGTCACAAATGCTAAAGGTAAAGAAGCTTCGATGCTCTTTAGTAAAGACTGGGATGTCTATCTTGATCAGGAACTTCTTGATGAGTTGGATGATATTGAGGGAATATCATACGAATTGGCTTAACATAATAAGCGTCTATTGGTGGATTTCGTCCTGAAACTACTGATTTCAGGAAGTGAAACACCATATAGTTTAGTCATAGCTAAAATTATGACGACAAATTGAAAGGTTTTAGGACACTTACCCTTGCACAACTTAATAAGTGATGTGCAGGGCTGGTGTTGAAAAGTTGTACGGCAATGAGTAAACCGAAGCACATCATTTATTTCGATTCTTATCTCGACGTTAGGGCAGGAGGCCCCTCGGGGTATTTAGCAAATTTGGATTATGGTTTGAACCAAATTCCCAAATCGAGTAATTTCGAAATTCAAATTCATGCAAGAGAAAGAGGGCATGATAAACATAAAAGAAATTCGGCATGGAAAAATTTTATTCTAATGCTGAAGCAACATTCAAAATTATTCAGTAATGTATATGCTAGCCTTCACCCAAAATACAATAAAGATCTCGCAAAGGCTTGTGAGTTTTATGAATGTGTCAAAGATGATGTAATTCAAGACAGTGAAATTTTCCTTGACCCAAGCATTAGGTCGGTACACTGCCATAGTTTCACTATCGCTCTTTTGGTGGACAATACGCTTAAGAAACTAGGAATTCGTGACAAAATAAAACTAATGTTAACCTCTCATTCCCCCGAAGCTCCTTCGATGGAACTGACTAACTCTTATCTAGAAAGGGGATTCCAAAAAGAGCGTCTAACCAGGCTTACTAAAGCTTGTGAAGTGGCTGAGAGACGAGCTTTTGCAGTCTCTGACATTTTAGTCTTTCCCTGCAAAGAGGCGATGGAGCCTTATATTCAGACGATTGATGGATTTGAAACTCTGATCAAAGAAAAGGATGTTCGTTTTATCCCTACGGGCTCGATCGGTTTAACACCAAACATAACCCGCGAGTTAGCGAGAGAAAAGTTTGATGTTAAAGACAATGACAAGGTGGTTTGCTTCATAGGTAGGCATAATGAAGTTAAGGGCTATAGCTTTTTGGTTGAAGTTGCGCCAGACATTTTGCAACAACGTGAAAATGTTTTGTTTTTAATCGCAGGTAAGGCGACTGGGCAAATTCAATCACCTAATTCTTCACGGTGGAGAGAGCTTGGTTGGATTGATCCGGCGGAGTTATTGTTAGCGGCGGATTTGTTTGTCCTACCGAATAAGAGAACTTACTTTGACTTAGTATTGATTGAGGCGTTGTCTGTTGGGATCCCTATTTTAGCTTCAGCTACGGGTGGGAATAAGAATGTTTTCGCTCAGACGGATGCCATCACGTTATATTCTCCTGAAAATCATCGGGACTTTATCGAAAAATTAAAAAAATTGGTGAATTTGACTGAGGAAGAGCGAGGTCAAATTGTTCAAAAGTGTCGATTGGCATATAAAACACAGTACAGTGCGGAAGCATTTGCAACAAACTATCTTCACTTAATTAAGCAAATTTACAAAGACTATAACGTCTAATTTTGATGTTTTGATTTTTTTTGTAAGGGTTTATTAAAAAATTAGTTCAATAAAAAATGGCTAGGCAGAGACTCCTAGCCATTTTTTCCTCTAGCAAGGCAATCTTCCCCGAGCGAAAAAATTGATTTGACTGAGGGGAAAATCAGGATTGTTCAAATTGTGTTGCCATATCTCTAAGGGTTAACAGTTCTTCAGAAAATTCCGAAGGATCAGCCTTTTTAAGAAAATCCTCTAAATTTTCTAACTTTGAGATGTCTCCCTTATATTCTCGAGATTCCTTTTCATACATAAAATGAAGAATAGAGCATTCTGGTGAATACGGGATTTGGCTGTTATCTTTAATCAGGTGTTCACACGCAAATAACGATCCGTCTTTGCGTTTGCGGACAACATTTTCAAACCTTAAATCCTTATTGAAAACCAGCCATTGGTCTCCGGATCTTAAATATCGTTCAATTTTGATTTGACCAGTACTTGTTCTGACAACATCAAGTCTTGAGTAGATAACAATATCTTCTTCAGTTTTGGGAATAGAAAAAGAGTGTTCCAAGGCTGGTGCCAGAAAGAGCTCATCAACGTCAATTTTGATGAGCCATTCATTTTTAGGAATTTGCTCCAATGTTGCCTGGTAATAACCGCCCAACGTATTTTCGAATGCCAATTCTCCGGTTGCATATTTAGGAGAGTTAGGTGGCTCCACGTGATAAGGATAGTGGAAGGGAATAAACCCTGGGTTTTCACGACAAAACTGCTCAATGATCTTTTCACTACCGTCGGTTTCCTCACCAGGAGCAATGTTATAGGCAATAACGCCCTTCTTTATGACAGGAAGAATGCTGTTTAAAGACGTCAACAAAGTTCGGCGTTCATTTTTTACTCGTATAAGCGCATAGGGTTCTACTTTTTTTAGATTGCCCCTATGATCTTCACTCATTTCTAATTTTCTTTGATCAACAGTGATTCTTCTCACATTCCACTTAAAGTGATCTCGGGCCTTGGGAAAAATAATTTTCGGCCAGAGATGATAAAAAGTTTTCAAAAGAAAATTTTTCGTGCGGTAATTCATACTTCAACCCTAACACTAAATGCATGATGAGCGACTTGATTCTAAGGCTTTGCATACAGTTTGTCAGTATGGGCCTGAATTTTCAAGACTCGTTTTTGCGCATTTGTGATTAACTCCCTTTCTTGGGTAAGAATCTCACGAAGAGGCGACTGAAAATAAATTTTTAAGAAACGATATATGTCTCGTTGTGTAAAGCCGAGGCCTAATGAAGAAAAATATAAGCCAACTAAATCTTTATCACGCCAGCGTTTGGGGACGTGATGACGAATTTGTGCGCGGTGCAAATCAATAATAGAGATCTTTAAATCACTTTCAAGATTTTTTGAAGTATCTAGTAAGTAGTGACACAAATAACAATCTCGATGGTTGAGACCACTTAAATGCATTTTGCGCGTCATTTCAGCAACGCGCTTGAGGATGCATTGTTTGGTGTCAAAAGAAATGCTTCGTCCTTTGGATGATTGAAAAAAGGCATCTAAAGGCTCTACAGGTGAAAGATCTTCAGTGATTAGAAATGATTGACGGGTCAAAGGATTCCAACCCTTTGTGCCAAAAGCTACGCCAACCATAGTATCTACTCCATGGTTTTTTAAATGATGGATCGCAGCCCATTCTTGATCTGCCCCAATAACCGGCAACTTCAGAGTAATCAGATTCTTAACGATTTCCTTTAGCGTAGTCCCCTCATGGTACTTAATAAAGTAGCTTCGACCCATAAAGTCAAAACGAGATGTCTCACGAGTTTTGACAGAGCGATAACTTTTTCCGTCTAAGTGATGAATCTCTTCAAAGGGATCTTTGTTTTCCCAGGCCTTATTAAAGGGAGCGCGCAGAATAATCATTGAATTTTGGTTAAAAATTGAGCATAGATGAATTATAATCAAGCATCTGTTTTGACGGAAATTTTTCGCGATTTTCTTTGATTGAGGCTCTATGCTAGTAGCGTTTTGTTTGTTTAAGTATTTCCCTTATGGAGGGCTACAGCGAGATTTTATGCGTATAGCCCAAGAAGTTGAAAATCGTGGTCATCAAGTTCGAATTTATGTTGCAGATTGGCAGGGTGAAAAGCCAGACACTTTCGACATCGTACATGTTCCCATAAGCGCTCCCACTAATCATGGACGTGGATTGCAATACACTACTTGGGTACTTAATCATCTAAAGCAAAAGCCTTGTGACATTGTCGTGGGTTTTAATCGTATGCCTGGGCTTGATGTTTATTACGGGGCAGATGTTTGCTACGAACAGAAAGTTAGCCAAGAGAAAACTGGACTATACGGTTTCTTTTATCGTTTAATGTCCCGTTATAAACACTATGCCAATTATGAGCGCGCGGTATTCAGTAGAGGACAAAAAACTAAGCTTCTAATGATTTCAGAAAAAGAAATTCAGAATTACAAGAAGCATTATGATACTGAGCCTGAGCGCTTTGTGCTCTTGCCTCCGGGAATATCTAAAGATCGCATGAGAGGGGACATTACAGAGGCAAAGGTTAGAGAGCTAAGGAGTCAATTGGGAGTCTCTGAAGAGCAAATTGTATTGTTGCAGGTGGGCTCAAACTACAAGTTAAAAGGAGTAGATCGTTCGTTAAAAGCCATAGCATCCTTACCGGAAGCATTAAAGGACAAGGTATTGCTGTTGGTTGTTGGACAAGATAAAGCCGATATAGTGCACTCTGAAGCTGCCTCTTTAAATCTTAGTGACAAGGTTCGAGTATTGGGCGCTAGAGACGATGTTTCCAACATTATGGTTGCTAGCGACATTTTTTTACACCCTGCGTATCGAGAAAATACAGGGACAGTGATTTTGGAAGCCATTATTGCCGGACTTCCAGCGATTGTTTCAGGGACTTGTGGCTATGCTCATTATGTAAAAGAAGCAAACTGTGGCGAAGTCGTGGAGGAACCTTTCAGTCAAGAGGTCTTTAATAGAGCTCTGCTTCACTTTGTTCAAGACCGTGAATTGCGGCTTCGTTGCTGTGAAAACGGCATAAAATTTTCAAAAGAAGCAAACATTTATTCGATGATAACTCAAGCTGTTGATGCTATTTTGTCAGTTAGGGTTAATCAATAGGGGCATTTTTATGGCAGAGCGCAAATTCGGAGCATTACTAGGAAAAGGGGGGGAGCGTGAAGTCTATGAAAATCTCTCTAATCCGGCGACTTGCTTTAAAGTGAGTCATAAAGCGTCTTGCGTGCAAACGAAACGTGAGATCAAGTACTTTGAAAGCTTGCGGAAATCCGGTCAAGGCAATTTGCCAATCATTCCTAAATATTTCGGTAGCTTTGAACAGGGAGATTATGTTGGGTTTGAACAGGAGTGTTTAAGTTGGTCAAAGCAAAACGATGACGCAATTTTGTTGGAGGACTATATTAAAACCGATAGGAGTCCAGAATGTTTAGCTACGATCAGAAAAAAATTAGAAGAAGCTTATGCTTTAATGATTAAGCACAACGTGATTATTTCAGATATACACCCAAATAACATCTTGTTGATTTTTGACAGTAAAAACGAATTAAAACGTCTTGTTTTTATTGATGGCTTCGGTTCTCCGGAATTAATTCCATTACCTCAGTATTGTCCCTTTTTCGGACGCTTGAAAATTCAACGTCAGTGGAAAAAGTTTTTAAGGCGTCGCCCTGATGTTAAAGAATTGTTAGGTCTTTCTTCCTTCAAACACGTAGGTTAAACTGAAAGCTACTTAACCTTTGATGCCCTTTGGCCTTGGAACGCAAAATGGATTACCAATGCAATAAATGTACAGAGTCTCAACATTCAAAGCCTCAGCCGTTAAACATTGTTCTTGTCAATACGCATCGATTTTTCAATGTAAAAGGGGGAGTTGAGAAGGTCTTCTCGGAAATGGCTAACGCTTTAAGCAAAAGAGGTCATCATGTAACGGTCGTTTGTTGCGACAAAAATGATGGGAAACCGGGATTTGCTATTGATGAGTCCGTGACCTTAATTAATGCGTATAAAGAGAAAGCGCCCTTTGTTTTGAAATTATTGGCTAAAAATTGGGTCGTTAACCTCAGTTCATTGCATTGGGATACTCAAAAGAGAAAACACAGACGAGTAGTTGTCCGCTCAAAAACAATTTCTCGTTTAATGATGCATAAAATCGGTTCAGCTCTTTCGAATCAACCTATTGATGTGTTTGTCTCCTTTCAGGCGGAAACGACCTATATTTTGAAACTTCTTTATGGTGATACGGTTCCCATCATTAGTATGTTTCATGGCCATATCCAGTCATATCCTGAGTTGAAGGTGTTCGGGCCGTTTGTTGAACAGTCAACAGCTATTCAAGTTCTTCGACCTGAGTTTGTTTCTGATATTTTGTCTCTTTTGCCTCATGCTACCAGAGTAGAGGTTATTGGAAACGCTGTTCCACAAACATTGCTATGCTCAGATCGTTCTTCTAAAGTCATTATCTGTGTTGCACGTGTATCGTCTGAAAAAAGGGTTCATTTGCTGGTGGAGGCGTTTGCGCTTTTAAGAGAAAAGTATCCTGACTGGAATTTGCAAATTTGGGGAGGCTACCAAAGCCCAACGTACACTAGCCTAGTAGAGTCAATCATTAAAAAAAATCATTTAGAGTCTTGTGTGAAACTTTGTGGGCAGACCGATCACGTGGAAGAAAAATTAATGAATGCCTCTATTTTTGCATTCCCTTCCAAAACTGAAGGCTTCCCTTTGTCTCTGACAGAGGCCATGGCTTTTAGTCTCCCCTCTGTCGGGTGTAAAAAGTGCCCTTCTGTGAATTCGCTTATACGTGATGGGATTAATGGTCTACTTTGTGAAGATACTCCGGAGAGCTTGGCCGAAGGATTGTCGAAATTAATGAGTAATGAGGCTTTGCGCATACGATTAGGTGATCAGGCCAAACAGGATATGAAGTCCTTTGCTCCTGATGAAATTTGGGGACAATGGGAGAAACTTCTATTTTCTGTTGCGAACATCGATAAAAACGTCTGAGCCAAACGCTTATTCTGAAACTACCAGAGTTCCCGCACTGTTGAAAAGTGCGAGAACACTCTCTCCATCAATAATCAATTATGGGGCGAAGATCTGTGGGGAGCAGAAAGATACAGTAGTAACCAACTGACACTGAGAGTATAAAAGGCGGTGTTATTTCCTCCCCATGAATTTTCTGTTAACCCGATCACAAAAAAAGAGATAACTAACGCGACTCTCGGTAAATCTTTACCTGCGTCTTTTATCAGTAAGACGTTGGTCATAAGCCAGCCGAAAAACGAGACCAAGCCACCAGTAACGAGCAAATTTACCATGTCATTGTGGAAATGGGAAGGCACAATATTTATTGGAAAAGAATAACCAGCGTCAATAATCTGACGAAACGGCAGGCGTCCCCAGCCAAAAATCGGATGATCCACAAATGCAGAAAGCCCTAATTTCCATAATTCAAATCGAATACCGAGAGAAGAATTGGACTGACCAGCCTGAAATAACAAAATATCATTAATTCCCTGCTGTAGTCGCCCTGTATAGAAAAATAGTCCAATAAGACAGATACAACATAACAGAAGTATTGGGAGTGCTTTTTTCAACAAAGATTTGTTTGCTGAAAATAGTACAAGAGGTACAGCTGCCAAATAGACTATAAGAGCTGTTCTTACCTCACTAATGACCACTGCTACTACATTGGAGATAATTGCAATCAGGATAAGCCATTTAAGAGATTTGGATTGTATCTCACCACGGTCAGTGCAATAAAGCACAAGTAGCGAAACACTGATCGCAGCAAGTTCAGGAATCACCACATTTTTGTTTATGCCAAGTATTCCGTGTTCTAACCCAATGTATAAGATGCTAAGGATGCTACCTAATGAAAGAATTAAGGTGTTTAATGCAAAAACTAAGATGACAAGGGATCTTTTAACACTAAAATGCCTTAAGCCGAAATAAAGCAAGATAAAAAGAATATAGGCATGCAAATGCTTTGAAAGTCCTGAAAGTCCATGAGCACAAATGAAAAGGATAATAGCGATAAACCACGGTAACCATGGCTTAAAAAAAGAAAGGCACTCTTGGAGATTGATTGTGTTTTCCTTAGATTTAGTGCTAAGGAAAATCGTTAAAGGTCCCAAAATGTAGACAAGTTTTCGGGTGAGAGAGGAAAATTCATTGCGAAGTAGATAGAAACAAAAGCAACAGGCAACCAAAAATAGAGCAGTGGTTGCCCATTTGTATAGCGCTTGAAAATTCAATTGCATAGTTATTGGAATTACTTGAGTAATTGATTAATGGTGCCAGTAACTTGCTGCTCTGTTGGCCATTCATTTTCCTTCCCGAGCACAACGGCATTCGGATTCCAAGGTCCCGTTCTGTTAGGGTCTGTAACACCAATTAAAGTAATTTGACGAGCTCCAACTGCGGCAGCGACGTGGCTGATTCCGGAATCATTTGCAATTACAACTTGCGCGTCTTTGCAAAGCGCTGCGTAGGTCCCAAGATTCGTAGGCGGCAAATGCGTTGCATCAGGGCAAGCCACTTTGGCGTCTTCGACCTCATCAGGAGAGGGAAGGACAATAGGCTCAATTCCTAAATCGCGTAAGGGTTTCACGACAGAATTAATGTGAGTCCAATGTTTAATCTTGCCATTGTGTATGCCACGAGCAATCGGAGCAATCAAGGCGAATTTTTCAGGAATATTGAATTTTTCTTTGAGGTTCTTTGCACCAGCAGTGTGACGCGTAATGAGCTTGAGACCTAAATCTTTACTCGGTTCATCCCATGCAGGCGTCTTGCCCCAAGCTTTGATGGCACCATGAGCCACGCGGAAGAAACGTTCAACTTCGTGAATGTTTTTTTCAGGCTCAGGAACTTTTTTATCCAGTAACAAAGAGCGACCGTCAGTTGGAAAACCTGCTGCACGAATGCCAGCCAAACGGAACTGGAGAGCAGAACCAAAAGAGTTTGGGAACAAAAGCCCCAACGGACTATTTAGCTGTTTGCACAAATAATGAAGTCGTGACAGGTCTTCACTGACGTGACCTTCAATGGGATCGAAGCGCCAGCCCATGCCGAGCATCAGGTCTTCTGCGAAGCGCTTCCCAACAAGATAAGGAGTGAAACCGCTGGCTTCAAGCAAACGAAGTGCAGGAAGAGTCATGCAACAATCGCCGACATGATTGGGAAGACGGCACACAACGACAGGATTCATGGCAAATCTCACAAAGAAGATACATAAGAAAAACAGGTCTTACATTTTACCAGTCTAAAGCGCCTAAAATAGGACTAGAATCCAACAAAATTGATATTTAAGGGAAAATCACATGAACAAAATTCAAACTGTTGCTACTGCTGTTGCCTTATCTGCAACTCTTGGCACAGCTTTTGCCGAAGATTCTATGAATGGTCTCGGCTTGTCACCCAAAGGATTAACTTTAGCAGTGACGGGTACAGCCACTTTGACTGTTCCCAATGATGAAGCCCACATGTATTGGCAAGCCACTGCACAAGCCAAGACACTTCAAGAAGCAACGCGTCAAGCCATTACCACAATGAACGAAGGACTAGAGCAAATTAAGTCCGTGAAAGGTGACCTTCAACTGCAAACTCAGAATATGCACTCTTACCCGGTTTATAGCGAAGCCAAGGGTAATAAGCCTGCTGAGATTGTTGCATGGCGTGTGTCAAAATCCCTTAAAGTAACATCACCTGACGTGGCTCTGGTCCCTCTGGTTATTGAAAAGGTTAACGGCAAACTAGCATTGGATAACTTGTCTTTTAGTGTATCTCACAAGGCTAAAGATCAGTACGACGAAACACTTGTCAAAATGGCCGTCAAGGACGCAACGCAACGCGCAGCGTGGGTAGCTGAAGCAGTGGGTAGCAACGCCAAAAAAACGCAGCTCGTAAACCTTCGTTTTGAAGGTGCTTCGATGCCTCGTGCCGTCAATATGGTGATGCGCGCTAAGGCCTACGGAGACTCTATTCCGGCACCTGACATTGAGTCGGGAACGAGTACGCTGAATATGACTGTGACAGCAGACGTTCTGATCAAAAACTAGTTGTTGCCAAAAGTAATAACGAGAAGCTATTGGCAACGGGAACCGTTGCCGATAGCGTACAATGTTGCTTTTGAAGTACGATAGTCGGAGTTACATTTCATGAATTCCAATTACCCTCACCCCATTATTGCTCGTGAAGGCTGGGTGTTAATCGGTGGAAGTTTCCTTTTGGCTGCATTGTGGACTTCTTTTGCCGGTTTTGGCTTTGTGGCCGCCTTATTGTGGATTCTTTTTTTACTTGTTACTCAGTTTTTCCGTGACCCGCCTCGTACGGCTCCGACTCTTCCCGATGTAGTCCTTTCGCCCGCTGACGGTCAAATTGTCAAGGTTGAGAAGACAATTGATCCCTTTACGAATAAAGATGCGATTTTGATCAGCGTCTTTATGAATATCTTTAACGTTCACTGCCAACGCTCGCCTGTCGAAGGCACGGTCGAAGATGTGCAGTACTATCCCGGCAAATTCTTAAATGCTGACTTGGATAAAGCCAGCACGGAAAATGAGCGCAATGCCGTTGTCATGCGTTTAAAGGATGGCCAGGCCATCACCGTTGTTCAAGTGGCTGGTCTCGTGGCCCGTCGCATTCTTTGCTACGTTCAAAAGGGTGATGAGCTCTCGCGTGGCGAACGCTACGGTTTTATCCGTTTCGGCAGCCGTTTGGACGTTTATCTTCCAACCGATGCAGAGCCCTGCGTGACCATCGGCGAAAAAGTGCTTGGTACTGAAACGATCCTTGCCAAGCTTCAACCTAAGACCAAGTAATAGCGACTTCTTGAAAAGGTTTTCACCATGCGAAAAATTCGTCGTTCTCCCCGAGTGATTATTAAAGATCGTATTAAGGAGGCTCGCGCTCGTAGCATTTACTTGCTACCTAATTCTTTTACCATGGCTTCGCTTTTCTGCGCCTTCTGGGGCGTTGCGCAAGCCATGTCGGGACACTTTGGTATCGCAGCGGCGACGATTTTTATTTCTATGTTGTTAGACGGCATGGATGGTCGTGTGGCACGTTTAACTCACACACAAAGTGTTTTCGGTGAGCAGTTTGACTCGATTGCCGATATGACGGCTTTCGGTGTTTGCCCGGCCTTGATTGCTTACGAATTTGCCCTCAAAGACTTCGGAGGTCTTGGTTGGGCGGCTGCCTTTATTTATTGTGCAGGCGCTGCCGTTCGCTTGGCTCGTTTTAATGCCAATATCGGAGTGATTGACAAAGGCTTTTTCCAAGGGTTGGCCAGTCCTGCCGGTGCAGCACTTGTAATGGGCTTTGTTTGGTTGGCTCAGGCCGGTCAATTAACTCCGTGGCTCACACAATACACGCCCCACATTACGGCTGCACTTTGCATTTATGCAGGTGTGACGATGGTCTCTAATGCTCCGTTCTTTAGTGGCAAGAACATGGGCTTTGTGCGCACGATTCCTTTCTGGGTTGTACTTCTTGCTGCTTTGGCATTTATTTGCTTCTCTAGCAACCCGTCCTTGTCGGCTTTTGTGGTTTTCTGTTGCTACGCTGTTAGTGGTTACTTCTATCAGTTCTATCTCTGGTGCAAAGGTATGCCCAATCCGGTCCGACCGGAACGAGAAGACTAATCGAGTTTTATCGATCAGGGCCTCGCAGAGGCCCTTTTTGTAAAGGGTTTTTCAATGGCTTTTTTATTTGCTCCGGGTCCCATGCCCGTATTGCCCATCGACGGTGAACCTAATCTGTATTTCCCGGTTCATCGTATCTACGGTATTGCAAAAAACTACTCAACAACCAAGATGGCTCCGGAAGAACGACCGGCTCCGCTTATTTTCTGTAAACCTGCAGATGCCGTGGTTTATGCTCCTGGTGACAAAACGATAGAGTTGGATTTTCCATGTGCAACGAACGAATTGGTGCATGAGCTTGAACTCGTAGCAGCCATTGGTAAAGGTGGTCGCAACATTTCTGTTGAAGACGCGATGGAGCATGTTTGGGGCTACTGCGTTGGTTTAGATCTTACACGTCGAGATTTGCGCCTAAAGGATCAACCTTGGGAAGCTGCTAAAGCCTTTGATGAGTCTGCTCCGATGACGGCTTTAAAGCCTGTGTCTCGCGTGCCGGATAATGAACCCATGAGCCTATGGCTTTACGTTAACAATGAAAAGCGTCAAGACGGTAGCACTTCGCAGATGATTTATTCGATCGCAGAAATCATCAGTCATCTGTCATCCCTTTATGAATTAAAGCCTGGCGATCTTATTATGACGGGAACGCCGGCGGGCAACACAACCTTTAATCCTGGAGACACGCTTGAAGGCGGAGTACAAGGCGTCGGTATCTTGAAAGTTAAATTTACGGAGACAAGAAAATGATTATTGATGCAACAGTTGGTCGTCAGTTGATGCAAGATTTGGGAGAGGGGAATTTCCTTTTGTTAGATATTCGCCATCCTTATGAATATGAGACAGGTCACATTCCCGGAGCGGTGTTGTTAGATAATGATGATATCTTGGCAGGTAAAGGGGAGGAGATTCTTCCTAAAGAGAAAGATTTTCCTATCATCATTTATTGTCGATCGGGTGTTCGTACTAAGAGTTCTGCTAAGAATTTGGCAGAGCGGGGTTACACCAAGGTTTATGATATGGGTGGGATTTTAGATTGGCCATTTAAAGTGACTCGATAAGTCACAACAAAATCAGTAAAAAAGAGCAATCTATACTAATAGAACACTAACAGTTATGTTGCAACGGGATCTTTTCACTTTGAAGAGGTCCCGTTTTCATTGTTGGCTAAAAGGCATCTGTAATATTTGAAGATGCAAAATATAGAAAATTGTGTGCCACGGTAAAAATAGTATCTAGCTTGAAAATACTAGCCAGAACCCGAGAAGTTGCTTGGTAAACTCATTGCATCTGCACGCTTAGGTAGCGTGTTTTAAATCTAAAAAATAAGAAGCTTGGTTAGTGCCAACCAAATAAAAAACCAATCACTCCCTTTGAAAAGTATGAGACATTTCTTAGCGAAGTATCACATTGACCTTTCATTATTAGATTCCAATCAGCTCAAAGCGATTTGTATTTTGCTGATTATTGCCCACAACTACTTTCACTGTTTAGAGCCTTTGATCGGGGAAAATGAAATGGTGTTCGGGCAATCCAATTTCAATAATTTTTTAATGGCTCTCAAGCAGACTCCGTACGACTTACTTCGACCGTTCTTTTCATTTTTCGGTCACTATGGGGTACACATTTTCATTTTTCTTAGCGGATACGGTCTAACTAAGAAATGTTTTAACCGGAATATCATGGAGTTTTCTTCGCTCTATCAAGTTTCCTTAAGCCAAATTTTCAAAATCGTCAAATTAACTTTGGTGGGATTCGTATTCCTTCTCATATTCCAATGGTTAGTATTTGGAGAATCGAACTGGTTAGGCTATCTCAAAGGCTATGGGGAGTTTCTCACTTTCTCTCAAAACCTCAGACCTGACAAAATCTATAGCCTTGTGTCGGTTTGGTGGTTCCTTTGTCTAATTGTGCAGTTCTATTTGGTGTTCCCGTTGCTGTACCGTTTGGCAACAGATAATAAACGTGCTTTTATTTGTTTAAGCGTGATGGCAGTTCTGGCTAGTGTGGTTTTGTATAAACCTCTTTTAGCCCAGAAGATCTATGTCTATGCGACACCATTAGGTCATCTAGCAGTATTTGCTTTGGGCATGCACTTTGCCTTAGGTAGAAGTGTCCCCCAATGGTCTATTGCGGTGGCGTTGGTCATTTTCCCGTTCTCATTAATCAATGAGGCGTTCTTTCATCTCAGCTTTATTTCTGTAGTACTGCTGTCAATTGCTCTGTATGATCGATTCAAAGAGCGAGTCAGATCAGTATCAGTTTTACACTTTATCGGCGGTCTTTCGATGTTCTTGTACATTGTGCATGGCGACATGAGAAAGCCGTTCTTGCACTGGCTCTCGCCCATGTCGCAGGCCAGCGTTGCGCAAAGCTATTGGATTTTTGTTCTTTTTGTTATTTCGGTTTTTGTGGCGGCGTACGCATGCCAGAAAATTTCTGGATACTTGGGACTATTTGGGAAGAGTAAAGTCTAGTCTTTATTTTTATCAAAAGAAACGGGATCGACTCAGTCGATCCCGTTTGCCATCCGTTATGCTAGAAGCTCGATTAAGCCATTGCCTTGATAGCAGCGGCCAAACGGCTCTTATGACGGGCAGCGGCGTTGCGGTGCAACACGTTCTTGCCGGCCATCGTATCGATAACTTTTTGAGCCTTCACGAAGGCATCCGTTGCAGCAGCCTTGTCACCGGCCACGATCAACTTACGCACGGCCTTGATGGCGGTACGGTATTGAGAGCGTTGAGCAGAAAGGTGCTGATTACGCGCAACCGCTTGACGAGCGCGCTTACGAGCTTGTTTGGTATTAGCCATTGTTTTTTTCCTTGCCTTAAATAAAAAGTTACGGCTGTTCAATTACAGCCGCTTTCAAAGGCATTTAGCATTGAAAAATACGCTTCAGCACAAAAGGGAAGCGGCTGGTGAAAAAGTCTAATTTCCAACGAATTTCAACGGTTCTTTCGGGCACGATCTAACGTCCACGAAGAATCCTTCCTTGGAAAAGTCCCAAATTCTAACAAATTCTTTGAAAGCTCTCAAGCGTTTGCGTAAGATGGTTCTTCAAGTTTTCACGGGAAAGTGGCAAAAACCTTAAAAATCTGCTTCAA